>ERZ1673697.1030-NODE-1030-length-36770-cov-6.334305_pt1 | contig 36770 bp, 28 predicted proteins | sample MGYA00580227_ERZ1673697 | MGnify/ENA primary metagenome ERZ1673697 (study PRJEB41218, sample SAMN15661759) | gut metagenome | host: Homo sapiens | place: Canada: London | collected 2015-08-20/2019-03-30 | study: EMG produced TPA metagenomics assembly of...
GGAGGTCATCCGGGTAAGCCGCCCGCCGGAGGGCTGTCCCACACCGATGATCCGGACACCGGAGTTCTCCCCGCTCTCTCCCCGCTGCACCAGAAAAACCTGGTAACCGGCCTTTGCCAGAGAGACGCACTCCTTTTGAAAAATACGCGTGTCTCCCGGCTGATGGGCACTGGTCATATGGCATACTTTGATCATTCCTGAAACTCCTTCATACGGACGCGTTCCCAAAAGAGAAGCTGCCGGCTTTACAGAACCTCGATGTTCTCCCGGTTTTGAATGTGCTTGGTCACATTCTTGCAGTCAAAGACCGGCACGCCGCACTCGGCCACCATCTGGTAGTCCACCTTGGTGTGGGCCGTGGTGATGATGACCAGATCATAGGCTTTGACGGTCTCCGGCGTCAGCGCCTCCAGGCCCTGATACCACTGGCCTTCATGACGGTACTTGGGGATAAAGGGATCATAGAAATCCGTCATGGCCCCCGTTTTATGGAACTCCTCGATGACCCGGATGGCGGGGCTCTCCCGGTAGTCGTCGATATCCTGCTTGTAGGCCACGCCCAGCACCAGGACCTTGGAGCCGTTCAGAGCCTTCTTATAGCGGTTGAGGATCTTTCCGGCCCGCTCCACCGTGTACTCAGGCATCCGGTCGTTGACCATCATGGACGCTTCGATCATGGAGGTGTGGAAGCCGTACTCCCGGGCCTTCCAGCTGAGGTAATAGGGATCCAGGGGGATGCAGTGGCCGCCCAGGCCGGGACCGGGATAGAATGCCTGGAAGCCGTAAGGCTTGGTTTTGGCGGCGTCCACCACTTCCCAGATGTCAATGCCCATTTTATTGCACAAAATGGCCAGCTCATTGATCAGGCCGATGTTGACGTTTCGATAGGTGTTCTCCAGGATCTTCTCCATCTCTGCCACAGCGGGAGAAGATACGGTGGTCACGTCCCCATCCAGAATGGAGTGGTACACCATGGAGATCACCTCCGTGGCGTCAGCACCGATGGCACCCACAACCTTGGGGGTGTTGCTGGTCTTATAGATGAGGTTGCCCGGATCCACCCGCTCCGGGGAGAAGCCCAGGTAAAAGTCCTCCCCGCACTTGAGGCCGTTGCCCTCCTCCAGGATGGGGCGAATCAGCTCCTCCGTGGTGCCGGGATAGGTGGTGGACTCCAGCACCACCATGGACCCCCGTCTGAGGTGCTTGGAGATGGCGATGGTGGAATCCCGGACGTAGCTGATGTCCGGCTGCTGGTGCTTGTCCAGCGGCGTGGGCACGCAGATGGCGATGAAATCCACATCACACACCCGGGAGAAATCCGTGGTGGCGCTGAGCATTCCGGCCTTCACCAGCTTTTCCAGATCCGCGTCCACCACGTCGCCGATGTAGTTTTTCCCGGCGTTCACCATGTTCACCTTTTCCTGCTGGACATCAAAGCCGATGGTGCGGAACCCGTGTTTCGCCTTATCCACCGCCAGGGGCAGTCCCACGTATCCCAGACCGCAGACACCCATGGTCAGGGTCTTATTTTGGATCTTTTCGATCAGTTCTTCTTTCATGGACATATCAATTATTCCTCCAAAGACTTTTTCAAGTTGGATAAAAATTTCTGATGGTCAATTGCAAAGTTGCCGGAGACTGTCTGCCCGGCGGGAACTTCTTTCGTCACGACAGACCCGAGGGATACCCGGGCGCCGTCGCCCACGCGCACGCGGTTGGACACAATCGCCCCGACGCCGACCCAGACGTGATCTCCCACCCGGCTGTTCCCGCAGCAGCGGCTGCCTTCCGCCAGCAGGCAATTCCGACCGATATGGGCGCCGTGCCCAATGTGACACTGGGCATCCACTTTTGTATTTTCTCCAATCCGGGTCTCTTCCCAGGGAAAAATCCCGGTACTGATGGCTACCTGTTCAAAAATTTCCACATGGTCTTCGATGATGATCCGGGCAGTATCCTCCACAGAGACATTTTGACCCTGTGCATCCTTTGAAAAAGAGAATCCCTTGCAACCGATCACCGCACCGCTGCGGATGGTCACATCATTTCCGATGATCACGCGTCCCTTGATGACCACAAAGGGTTCAATTGTCACGCGGTCTCCGATGACGACGTTTTCACAGTCAATGGCTGCCAGGGGACTGATGGAGCACCCCTCCCCCACCACAGTAGCCGCAGAAGCGCCCACATAATCCGGATGGCGAGCCAAGCGGTTGTGAATCTCAAAGAGTGCAGCCTTGGGCCGGTCACAGAGGAACACACCTTTGATATGGGGCGGGATCTTTTCCGCCAATGCGGAGGTGGTCAGCACACAGGAAATCTTGGAATTATCCAGAGCCGGGAGGAATTTTTCCTTTTCCAGAAACGTCAGAAACTGGGACTGCTCCTGTTCCGTGGCAAATGCGATGCAGCTGAACTCCCCATCTGCAGCCAGCGTACCGGAAACGCCCCGGACAGCTTCAGATAATTTCATCACAGACCCTCCAAAACCGCGTCGATAACCTTGCGCTGCTCCGCCTCTTCCAGATAGGGATGCATGGGCAGGGAGAAGGTCCGGGCACAGTAGTCGTCCGCGTTGTGGAAGGTCTCTCCGTAATGAGGCTCGTCCCGGAACACCGGCAGCGCGTGCTGGGGCGTGGGATAGTAGATCATATTGGGGATCCCGGCCTCCTTCAGGTAGGCCACGATGGCGTCTCGCTGGGCGGTGTCCTTCGCCAGCAGGGCATACTGGGCCCAGGCGCTGACGCAGCCCTCCGCCACAAAGGGCGTCACAAACCGGCCGGCAAACGCCTCGTTGTACCGGTGGGCCACCATCTGTCGGGCGTCCATCTCATAGGTGCCCAGGGCCCTGAGTTTGGGCAGCAGCACGGCGGCCTGCATAGCATCCAGCCGGGAGTTCATGCCTACCCGCACATTGTCGTACTTGCCGCCGGGGCCCTTGCCGTGGACGCACAAAGACCGGCACAGCTGATCCACCGCGTCGTCATCCGTAAAGATAGCGCCGCCGTCACCATAGCAGCCCAAAGGCTTTGCCGGGAAGAAGGACGTGGTGGCGATATGGCCGAAGGCGCAGGCCTTTTTCCCATGGTAGGAGGCGCCGAAACTCTGGGCCGCGTCCTCGATGAGGAACAGACCGTATTTCTCGCAGATGGCCCCGATGGCATCATAGTCACAGGGATTTCCCAAAATATCCACTGCCACCGCAGCCTTGGGGGTCAGCTTTCCCTCCGTCAGCACGGCCTGGATCTGCCGCTCCAGGCCCGCCGGGCTCAGGCAGTAGGTGTCCGGCGTGATGTCACAGAATACAGCAGTGGCCCCAAACATTTTGGCCGGCTCCGTGGAGGAGATGAAGGTCATGTCCGGGCAAAACACCGCGTCCCCGGCACCCACACCTGCCACCATATAGGCGATCTGTAGGGCATCCGTACCGTTGGCGCAGGTGATGCAGTGCTTCCGGTCGGTGAAGGCCGCCAGCTGCGCCTCCAGCTCCTTCACATAAGGGCCGCCGATAAACTGGGCAGAGTCCAGCACGCCCCGGATATTGGCATCAATCTCATCTTTTAGTGCACGATACTGTGCTTTTAGATCAATAAATTGCATATTCTTCACGCTTTCTTTTTGATAAAGGGCTTTGCAGGGTTTCCCACCACGGTCTGACCGGGGGCAACATCTTTCACAACAACGGCACCCAAGCCTACAAACGCATTCTCTCCGATGGTGCACTGATTGCGGATAATATCGCCGGCGAGATAGGCATTCTCTCCCACATGCACGCTGCCGCTGACACTGCACGGAACTGGCATTGCCGCATTTCTTCCAAACCAGCAATTATGCGCGATATGCCCCAGCGCATCGATCTTGACTCCGTCCTCCAGAACGGTGTCATCAATGGTTCCACGGCTGATACAGACGTTTTCACCGATCAGAACATCGTTGCCGATACTGACGCCGCCAAAATGCTTCACCATGACCTTGTGATGCCCGGCATCCTCGGTATAGGCATATCCATCGTGACCAATCACAGCACCGGAGTGAATATCACACCGGCTTCCCACCGTCACCCGGTTCAACAGCACCACACTATTCCAGATGACCGTATCATCCCCGATGGTGATGTCCCCATCCAGCGTGCAGTTGTGGCCGATCCGGACGTTTCTTCCCAGCTTGACCCGCGGACCGATATAGGTAAACTGCCCCACGGCGGGCCGCTCCTCTGGTTGGGCATAAAAATGCTCAATCGAAGAAAAAAATGCGTGCTTGCTTTCCGGTGTCCGGATCACATTGGGAGCGTTACCGCCATCGACATCCTCCGCAACGAATACCAGAGCCAGACCCGTCAGATCCATTCCCAGCGGGATGTTCTCCTGCTTTTTGATCCAGGTGAAGGACCCCTCCCGGTAGTGGGAGAGAGAAGAAAATCGGTCCACTTCCCTCTCCGGGTCACCTGTAAAAGAAAACGGGATCCGGGCCGTCTGCAGAAAATCCAGAATTTCCTTAATTTTCATAAACACCGATCCCTCATCACAATGCTCGCCAAGTCTGTGATATTTTCCTGCATCTGTCCATAGCGTTCCGCATTTGCGGAACGGATAAACGCACTCACGGTTTCTGTGATGGATTCGTCTGCTTTGTGGTACCAGAAGGCATGGGTCAGAATGTGCAGGCGGTCATATGTTCCGGAACGGATGATTTCCTCCACTGGTTCCCGCCATCTCCGGCGGCTGTCCGAGAGGTATTTGAAATCATGGAAAAACGTCTGCCCATAGGAATTGATCATGCCGGGAATCTGAAGGTCCGACTCCAGCGTGGCTTGGGAAGGCCGGTGCATAGAGACGGTAGTCACCGGCGTCTCCAGAATGGAAGCCAGGATATCACGCTCATGGAGGATGCGGGACACTGTCTCCTCCGGTGTCCCTTCCAGATAGGCCTTTTCGTCAAAGTGCAGCCCAACTTCGTGCCCCATGGATTGGATGGACCGGAGCTTTTCCACGCTCCCTTTGGAGGCCGGGTTATAGAAATCGCTTGTAAGCAGCACGAAATAAGTACTGCTCACACCCAGCTCCCGCTCCACCCGGGCTAGTGCCATCGCTTGGCCCAAGCTGCTGTCAATATCATGCCGCAGGATCACACAGCGAGCTGTATCCTGCCAGTTGTGATAGGAACAGACCCGATATCCGCCCGTCTGAAGCAGGTGTATCAGGTTTTTGTATGCCGAATAGGTAAATTCCACACGGCTCATCCCCTTTTTTCCAAAATCTCCATCAGTTCCTGTGTTAAAACTCGGAAATCAAACCGTGCGGCAGCTTTCCTGGCATTGCCGCAAAGGCTCTCATAGGCCTGGGGCGAAAGCACCTGAATCTGCCGGATGGCGGCAGGAATCTCCGATACACTCGAAAGACAAATCCCGGCTTGAAATTGCTCCACTGGATTATATTTTGCAGGGAGATCCATCAGGATGGGCCGCCCGGCCGCAAAGCAGTCGAACATCTTGTTGGGGCTAATACCAAACCGGAACAATTCCTTTCCCTGATCTCCGCCATGGATCAAGTTGATATCGGCCCGGCTGACGATGCTGGGGATATACTTCTTCTCCACCTTTCCCTTGAACACCACATTTGAGATCTCTTCCTCCCGGACCCGCTGCTCCAGCGCTGCCCGCTGATCTCCGTCTCCCCAGATCAAAAATTTTACCCTGGGGTCTGTAACCTCTTTGGCGGCGTCCAGCAGCAGACCCAGATGATTTACCTTCCGGATGGAGCCGGTGTAGACGACCTTGAACACGGAGGGATCCTCCAGGTCCGGGTCCTGCACCGTATAGCGCGCCCGGTTCTCATCAAAGACTGCCAGATCCACGCCGTTATTGATATAGTGGATCTTGGCACGGGGGATCCTCCCCTCCCAGCCCTGCTCGACGATATAGTCATATCCGCCCTCGCAGGTGAACACCACGTCATCCGCCTTTTCATAGATCCACTTCTCCAGCCGCCGAAGGGCCAGCACCGCGGGATTCCGGGGTCCGGCGATCCCATAGGCCACAATGGACTCCGGCCAGAGATCTGCGATCTCCGCCACGCCCCGGCAGCCGTATTTCCGGGCCAGATGAATCCCCATGGCACAGGACGTGGGGGGCATAGAGGTGGCCACAATGGCATCGGGTCTGGGGAACTTCCGGCACACACCGGGCAGCTTCCAGGCGAACTCGCAGATGTTGTAAATCCGCTTGAGCCCGTTGCCCTGGTAATCCATGCACCGGATGTAGACATAGTGCACGCCGTCCACTACCTCATCCCGCCAGGGAGCTCCGTCGGTAATGAGATTCATGTTGGAGTTGTGAACGGTACTGGCGGCGAAGATCGTCACCGTGTGGCCCATGGCCATCAGATACCTGGCAAAGCAGGTCTGCCGGGCCAGGGGATAATATTTCGGAGGCACCGCGTAGTGGTTGATGAGCCAAATATCCATGGAGCAACGATTGTCCTTTCTTTTGCTTATCCCCGGATCACAACCGCCAATGTTTCAAAAATCAGGGCGATATCCTGAACAACACCGGCCCGAGGGATGTACGAGAGATCCAGACGCAGCTTTTCCGGCAGGATCTCCTGAATATACGTACGGTTGGGATCGTCGCTGGCGGCAAGCAGGTCGTTTTCATTACGATAGCGGATGGATGCCACCCCCGTGATCCCCGGACGGACCAGAAACACCTGCCTCTGCTCCTCTGTGTACAAATCGGTATACTCCTGTACCTCCGGCCGGGGGCCTACAAAACTCATATCCCCCCGCAGCACGTTGAACAGCTGGGGCAACTCGTCCAGCTTGGTCTTGCGCAGGATTCGGCCCACCGGTGTGATCCGGTCATCCCCGGAAGCCGTGATCTTCAATCCGGAATTTTCCTTCCGCATGGTACGGAACTTATAGATGATAAACGGTTTGCCTCCCAGCCCGATCCGTTCCTGACAGAACAGGATACCGCCCGGAGACGTCAGTCCTACAGCCAACGCCGTGATCAGGAACAACGGACTGAGGACCACCAGCCCGCAGGCCGCACAGACGATATCAAAGAGCCGCTTGGCGGCCATTGCACCCCGTCCGGGCGGGGCAAGGCGCTGGAACGTTTGGGTATTTGCCATGATTCCTCCTACAGGATCTCCCGCAGTGCCCCGCAGATCCGCTCTGCCTGGGCCTGGGTCAGTGTGGAATACAGCGGCAGCGTCAGCTCCCGCTCATACAAGCCATAGGCGTTGGGATAATCCTCCATCCGGAATCCCAGATCCCGGTATGCCGTCAGCAGAGGCAGTGGTTTATAGTGGACATTAGAGGCGATTCCCTGCTGGGCCAGAGCATCAATGACGGCATTGCGCTGGGAAAGGGTCTTCCCCTCCAGCTCCGTCAGATACAGGTGGCAGCTGGAGCGGCCATCCTCCGTCAGGTGCCGGGCGGGGCGAATGGCCGTACTCGCCAGCAGCTCATGATACTGCTCCACCAGGGCATACCGCTTGGCCAGCAGTTCCTCATACCGGTGCAGCTGGGCCAGGCCAATGGCGGCCATGATGTCCGTCATGTTGCACTTGTAAAGAGGCGCCACAATGTCATATTCCCACGCGCCGGCCTTGGTCTTAGCCAGGGCATCCTTGTCCTGGCCGTGAAGGCTCAGCAGCATATAGCGACGATAGAGCGCCGCATCATCCAGACCCAGATCCCTGCGCCAGGTCACTGCGCCGCCCTCTGCGGTGGTGAGATTCTTCACCGCATGGAAAGAAAAGGTGGTGAAATCCGCCCATGCACCGCTGCGGATGCCGCCGCGGACCGCACCGAAGCTGTGCGCGCCATCCGCGATCACCGCGATCCGCCCCAGCTGCGCCTGCAGAGGAGATGCCGGTGAAAAGTCTCCCCGGCGATCTTCCACGATGGAAAAAATACGGGTGTAATCACACAGGATCCCCCCCACATCCACCGGGATGATGGCCTTGGTGCGCGGCGTAATGGCTTTTTCAAGCTGTGCATAATCCATCTCATAACAGTCCGGCTGGCTGTCCACCATCACCAGCGTGGCGCCTACATGACATACCGGGCTGGCTGTGGCTGTATACGTATAAGCCGGTACGATCACCTCGTCCCCGGGGCCGATCCCCAGTACACGCAGCGTCAGCTCCAGGCTGGCGGTAGCGGAGTTGAGACACACCGCGGTATCCGTTCCGCAATAGGCCGCGATCTCCCGCTCAAACTGTTTGCTCTTGGGACCGGTGGTGATCCAGCCGGACCGCAAGGTATCCACCACTTCATCGATCTCCGCCTGGGTAATATCCGGCGGGGAAAACGGGATCTTTTCCATATAAACAACACATCCTGCTTTTGATTTGACCGGCTGGGTCCGTATCGCACGCCAGTCCGGCGGTACTTCCCAGATTCTAGATGCTACCCACAGATAAACTTCTGAATGAGAAAACATCTTCTCGTCATTTTTCCTAGTTAATCAGCTTATATTTTAGCACATTTTTCGACGCAGCTCAAGTTTTTGGGTAACTTTTGATAAGTTTTCCGGCTTATTCTTTTTCCTTTTTGCCATAATTCTGTAAAAGCAGGATAGTTCCGATGGATTCAGGACCATTCTGTTTTCTTTTCCACTTATTCCTGCTGCCCGGCAAATACCGCAGAGAGCAGCGCATACGCGGCAGAGGCATCCAGGTCCTCCGTCTCCACGGTGGTCACACTATCCGCGAGAGCCTGATTGGCCTCATCCAGCGCCACCGGAACCAGCAAATACTCGTTGGCCTGCTCCATCTGTTCCATGGTTGCCAAGACGCCTGCCACAAACGCATCCATCTGCGACTCGTCCAGTTGCGCAAAGGCCTGTCCGTACAGATCAAAGGCACTGTTCCACGCATCGGCATTAGACCGCTCCTGAGCCAGTCCCTCCTGCATGATCTCAAAGAAGCCGGAGAGATCCTGCAGGGGCAGATAATAGTAAGCGGCGACTTTATAACAAGCGTCAAAGTCCCCGGTCTCCCGCAGTTCCCGGGCACAGCGGGACGCCACACCCAGATTGAGGCTGCCCCCCTCCTGCAGTGCATTGACCATCCGGTTGACCTTATAATCCTGATCGGTATAGGCGTCCATCCGATCCAGCTTTTCCATGCTGTCCAGGAATTCCGACCGGGTCATATCCGTCGTATCGAAGTCCCTGAATTGCGCCTGTGCCATCTGGCTGCCCAAAAGCATCGCAAAGGAAACGACCAGCCAGAGTGCGGCGGCCAGGGTCCCTACGACCCGGAGGATCCGCACGCCGCTTCTCCCCTCCGCGGGCTCCCCACAGGAGACAACACTCATAAGGACCAGGAAAAACGCGGCACACTGGAACATCCGCACGGAGAAGGAGATCTCCATCAACCCGTGGAGATTCATCATCACCCAGCAGGCAAGCAATACCGCAGCCATACCATCCTGCTGTGTCCGCAGCCGCCGCACCAGCAGCCATGCCGCACCCAGCATCAGCGCCAGGAACGCCGCAAGACCCAGCAGACCCGTCTCGTCCATCACCTGCAGGATATGGTTATGCAGATAGAGGGACTGGTAGAAGAAGGGCTGCACCGAGGTCAGCAGACCCTCCGTAGCGCCCAGGCCGTGCCCCGTCAACGGTGATTGCGTAAACAGGGTCCAGCCGTCCTTGAGATACTGCACCCGCAGCAGGAAGCTGCGGTCCTGAAACAGATTCTTCTGGAACCGGCTCACCAGGTTTTCCGGCAGCAGCGTATAGGATGTGGGGATCTTCGTACCGTCGGAGAGGGACAGAGAGCGGATCTGAGTCCCCTCCGGTCCCCGGAACTGGAAGAGTACCCGGGTAATCCCCTCCGGCACGGTAAAGGAGGCCTCGGACAGCGGTCCGCTGTAATAAGTCTCCGTCCGGTTTTCCATCTCCTGCGCCTGGGTGGAGCCATAGGCCATCAGAGTGATCTCATCGCCGTTGTCCCAGTCGCCGGTGATGGTATAGGTCTCCCCGGAGGTGACGTCCGCGCCCCGGTAAAGAACATTTTCCTCCGTGCAGACGAAGGGCTCCGTCAGCGTAAAAGCGGCCACCGTTCCCGCAGCGCAGAGCACCACCAGACCGGTAGCAATCCCCGCGATCAGGCGGGGGTGTCCATTGAGAACCTCTGCCGCCTTCTGGCCCAAACCTTCATACAGGCCCCAGAGCACAAGTCCGCATGGCAACGCGGCCAATGTCCCAAGAACAGAGCCGGAGGAGAGCAGCGTCATAGACAGCAGACCGAATGCGCCCATGGATAACGCCGTGAAAAACAGGAGCAGGAACAGCTGGCCCCGCTGCCCTTTTCCCACAAACAACAGATAGCAGAGGACTGTCGCGCCAAAGCAGAGAATGGCACCACGGCTCATCGCGGTAAAAAAGGCCACTGCGGACAGTCCGGTCAGAAAGCAGGCCGCAAATCGCTCCCACGGTTTCCGTCCTGTACGGATCAGGTAGAGTCCCACCAAGACCGCCAGCGCCATCAGGCTGCCGGTCAGGTTTGCGTCGTTATAGATGCCGTCAAACCGGGCGCCCGTATAGGTCGCTTGATCCAGGCTCTGATAAGCTGCATCCCCAAGCCCCTCCATAAAAGAGGCAAAGCCGCGAAAGAGCGGTCCCCGGCACCCGGCATCGATACATAGAAGCCCAATCACTCCGCACACGGCAGAGAAGCTGAACAGGAGTCCGCCGGCGTTCTGTTCCCGTCCGCGTGCCAACAGCAGCAGGCCCAGGGCTCCGGACGCCAGCAGCTTGGCATATTCTCCGTAAGCGTAGGCGCCGAAGCTCGTATACAGGCTGGCGGCCCCGCAGAGGATCAAAAAGGCCAGAAACCCCAGGACCGGGATTCCCAGGCGGCCGCGAAACCGTGCATAGCCCCCCCTGCCAAAGGACAGCGCCAATGCCACAGCCGCCAGAATCAGGCTCATGGGAACCGTCTGCACCGTCATGGCAAAAAACAGCAGCACCGCAAATCCCACAACAAACAGGCGGTCATACAGCGGATGGTCTTTCTCCGGCACAGGCGCCGCATCATTCACCGGTTTTGGAACCACCTCTGCCGGCACGGTTTTTTTTCGCTTCATGAAATTGCTCCTCTCGCGAGAATAGTCTTTTACCGCGCAAAATTATATCAGATTTCTTGTTCATTGTCTATTCCAATGGTTTCATTTATGTATCAAATTAGCAGATTATATTTGTCACTCATTTTTAATCATCCTTCGCTTTTCAGTCCGCAGTCCGGACAAAGGGAATCCACCTCTGCGAGGGGCGGAATGCCTGTGTATTTTTATTTTTCAACGATGTGACATCCGTTTCAAGAAAGCGCGGGCCCGCCTTTCAGACCAAATCATTCAGAGAAAGAGCGGTACCGGAAAGCGCATTGGATGTCATCACAATCCTCGGCTGATCTGATGCATCAAAAAATTTCCATAATTGGCTGCTACCAAATCTTTAATTTTGCTACCAGACTTTCCAGGGTTTCCAAGCTTTGCAGCCGTTTGGTAGCATGAAAACTCAAAATGCTACCGAAGTTGTTCGGAAAACCGCTGGCCCACAAGGGCCGCAAGCCGTTGTGCGAGGAGTGTATCTCTCCAATTTGCCAAAATGAGGGAACGGCGGAAATTTAAAGGAGGTAAACACCCAATGAAGAAGTTCCTTTCTCTGGTACTGGCTCTGGTGATGACCATGTCTCTGGTCACCGTCAGCGCCGGCGCCAAGGACTTCAGTGATGACGGCAGCATCACCTACAAGGAAGCTGTCGACGTCATCAGCGGCATCGGCGTTGTCGACGGTTATTCCGGCGGCGACTTCAAGCCCACTGAAGTCCTGACCCGCGGTGCCGCCGCCAAGATCATCTGCAACCTGATCCTGGGGCCCACCACCGCTTCCGCTCTGAGCGCCAGCAGCGCTCCCTTTAAGGATGTGCCCGTGAGCAACACCTTCGCAGGCTACATCACCTACTGCGCCCAGGAGGGCATCATCAACGGCTACTCCGACGGCACCTTCCGTCCCACCGCTACCCTGAGCGGCAACGCGTTCATGAAGATGCTGCTGGGCGCCCTGGGCTATGACAGCTCCGTCGAGGGCTACACTGGTCCCAACTGGTCCGTGGCCGTCATCAAGCAGGCCGCCGGTATCGGTCTGGACGACGGCAACGACGAGTTCGTCGGCTCCAAGGCCGTGACCCGTGAGGAGGCTGCCCTGTACGCCTTCAACATGCTGCAGGCCACCATGGTCGAGTACGACGCCAAGACCTCTGTTGACATCAACGGCGCTACCGTGACCATCGCCGGCGACAAGGCCAAGGAAGTCGAGAACACCTCTCGTACCGACGGCTACATCGACGACGACAACAAGATGCAGTTCGCTGAGAGATACTTCACCGACCTGCGCTTGACCACCGACACCACCGATGACTTCGGTCGTCCCGCCAACACCTGGCGCTTCAAGGGCGTTGAGGTTGGCACCTTCGCCAAGACCGCTGACGCCACCTACACCGCCGACGTGAAGCTGGGCCAGATCTACTCTGACCTGGGCATGTCCGACAAGGACGAGGCTGCTCCCGTCTTCGTGGACGGCGTTGAGGCCAGCGAGTCCGCCAAGGTCTCCAAGGGCAACGATCTGAAGGTCAGCGAGCTGAAGTTCACCAACTCTCCCGCTGCGAACTGCAATGTCGGCAACGGCACTCTGGTCGAGGCCTATCTGGATGAGGATACCAACGATGTCACCATCGTGGCTATCAACACCTACGTGGCTGAGGTCAACAAGGTTGTGGCCGAGACCAACTCCAAGGATGCTTACATCACCCTGTCCGAGCTGGCTGCTGAGAACGGCGCCTCCTCCGGCCTGCGTGCCAACGACGAGTTCGAGACCACTGGTTTCGAGAACGACCAGATCGTCCTCTTCACCTATGCCAACAACGAGATCCAGTCTGTCAAGGCTGCTGAGTCCGCTGAGGGCACTCTGACCAGAAAGGTTTCCGGCAAGTCCATCAACCTGGGTGAGACCAAGTATGACTTCTCCAAGATGTATTCTGTGGACGGCGGCGAGAGCAGCCTGGGCATCGACAGCGAGTATGTCGTGTACCTGGATGCCAACGGCTATGCCATCTACGTCGAGGAGACCGAGTACAACATCGCTGACTACGCCTATCTGCGCGCTCTGCAGGGTTCCAGCGTTGCTTTCGCCTCTGACAAGGCCGCTCTGATCACCTATGACGGCAAGATGAAGACCGTCGACACCAAGGAGGACTACACCAACGACTTCGCTGGCTATGGTTCTGAGCTGCAGATTGGTAATGCCAACTCTGAGATTGTCCTGGTGAAGGAGACCTCCAAAGGCGAGTATCGCCTGAAGGATCTCGACACCAAGAATCCCAGCATTGCTAAGGCCGAGGACTCCTTCGAGCTGCGGAACGGCGTGGCCCGGATCAACCTGACTAACAAGGGCGTGACCAACGCCTCCGATGCCAAGCAGGGCACCGACTACATCTATGCCGACAGCAAGACGGTGTTCGTGGTGGGCACCTATGACAGCGGTGCTCGCGAGAATTGGAAGAATGCTACCTATCGCGCCTACACCGGCATCAACAACGCTCCCACCATCGTGGACGACAACGACAGCAGCCCGGCTACCAATGCCATCGGCATGAGCTACTACTGCCGCAACAACGGCGTTGCCACCATCGTGTACCTGAGCGTGGACGAGGCTGACTACAAGGTCACCGGCGGCAACAACGACGTGATCTTCTTCGCCTTCGAGTCCGGCAGCAAGAAGATCGAGGACTCCGACAACGAGTACTACACCTACAACGCAGTTGTGGATGGCAAGATCGTTGAGGGCGTCAAGGTCGATGCCAGCGTGAAGATCAACAACAGAACTTCCAACGGCTCCTTCAGCAGCAACGTGGTCTTCACTGGCGCCGATTATGACGACGGTGTGATCACCGGCCTGGATTCTCTGAGCAACTCCGGCACCGTCACCGGCATCAACAAGGTGAACAATGAGAACGTCGTGCTTGGCTACGGCAACGGCTCTGAGTCCACCTATGTGGTCGCCGACGATGCGAAGATCTTCTTCATCGACGATGACGGCACCATTACCGAGGGTGCGGTGAGCAACATCCGCCGCTCCGACGAGGATGTCGTGACCTACGTCCTGGAGGATGGCCAGATCAGCTATCTGTTCGTCCAGCAGTACTTCGAGGATAACGACCAGTCCTCTTCCGGCGGCAGACAGGAGCTGACCAGCATCACTGGTGTGACCTATTCTGCTCCCAACCTGACCCTGACTCTGAACGGCACCAACGCCGGCCAGAACTACAAGGTCACCCTGAAGATGATCGTTGCCGGTGTGACCACTGAGCTGGGCACCTACACGGTCACCGGCGCCACCGGCGCTACCAGCACCACCGCTGTCCTGTCCGTGGGCACTCTGGCCAGCATCGCTGCCAGCGGCGGTATCTACATGGTCTCCTGCGGCGGTCAGAACGCAACGTTCACTGCCTAAGGAACTGTGTCAACGTGCTGATGCACTAAGACAAAAAGGATTCCCGGACTTCTGTCCGGGAATCCTTTTTATGTGTCAGGCATAGTCAAAGCCGGTCGGCACGCCCTCTGATAGCTTCTCCCTGCACGGATACATGGCTTGCGAGGATTTGCACAGACTTTGGCCCAGCTGGCAGAGGAAACGAACTGGTGAATGAGCCGTTCCTTCGCCGCCAGCACCGGAAGAGTCGAAGGTCCCCCGGACTTTTGTCCGGGGGCGTTCCTTTGGGTTACAGTTTCCAGCCCCAGAGGATGATTTTCCCTTCCCCGTTGATGGTTCCGGCGTCCGTCATAAAGTTCAGCGTCTTCAGGTCCTTCGGCGCGATGGAGGGGATGGTGCTGTAATAGGGCGGGTTCGATGTATCATAGATATGCTCACAGATACAGGCAATGGGGGAGAGATAAGTTGCCAGACGGATCTTTGCTTTGCCCTGACCCAGGAGGCCGCTCATCTCCAGGCGGCACAGGTAGTTTTGGTGCGAGCCCGGATGGAAATAGCTGTCTGTCGCAATATTGTTGCAGCGCAGATAGATATAGTGATAGGCTGTGGAGAGGATGGGGACGATCCACACCTCCGTGTACTGCGTGAAGTCGATCTGTGATACATCCACATCCACCTGCGCCGCTTCCTGCGTGACAGGCACTTCCAGAAGTTTTACCAGTGGGACGGCCTCGGCGGCTGCGGCTGCCTCCCGGCGGATGGCGGCATCCTGAGCCGTTCTCGCCTGCTGCTCCGCCGCGTCCGCAGCTGCCAGGGCGGCCAGGGCTGTCTCCAGCTTCTGATTGTCCCCGTTGAAATCCTCCATCCGGATGCGGTCCGTCAGCTCCCACTGGTTGAGATGAAATTGACTGGTCTGCTGCAAATTCTTCACCCTTTCCCGAAAATCGTGGCGGGAAAACTCCCGCTATCCAATCCCCCCTGACCGGAAGAAATTGCAGAATTTCGTGCAACAAAAAATTCCCCCGGACTTCGGTCCGGGGGAATTTTCAACCGCGGGTACAATCACCCTTCTGGCGGGTAATCAGACACCCAACACAAAGCTCTGGTCGCCGCAGGTCACCATGTAGGTGGAGCCCGCAGACAGAGCGGCAGAGATGGTGGCGGTCGTCGTTGTCGCGGCGCCAGTCACGTTGGCGGTCGTCAGCTTCACCAGGGTGCCGCCGTTGACCAGGGAGATGGTCACGGGGTAGACCTGCCCGGCGTTCGTGCCGGTCAGAGTGACAGTGACGGCGCCGCTGCTGTAGCTTGCGCTGATCCCGCTCAGGACCACGCCGCTGCTACCGGCGCCCTCCTGCTTGCCGTTGTCAACTTCCTGGATGAACAGGTAGGCGATGTCGCCGTCAGTCACATCGAGGAGGCCGATGTAGGTAGCAGTGGAGTCGGAGCTGATGTTCTTCACATCGTCGATCTTGGTGATAACACCATCGGTATCGATGTAGTACATCTTGGCGTCAGAGGCGACCGTGTAGCGGACGCTGGCGGAAGCCGTCGTGCCGCCCAGGCCGATGCTGTAGGAGCCGGAGAGCTTCCACACGCCGGTGCCGGTGAGGGTGGTGTAATCAGATGTGGAGATCGCATCAGCGGAGGTCAGCAGACCCTTGTTGTTGTAGTCAGCATTGGTCACAACCTGGTTGACCGTGTCGTTGCCGGCCAGAACCACAGAGCCAGCATCCTGAGCGGCCTTGACCTTCACGGTGGTGATCTCGTCGTCCACAACCGCGTTGTACAGGTAGTACTGGTTGTTGTCGCCATCGGTGATCATCTTGGTGGCGGACTCAGCAGCCAGGAACACCACATCGCGCTTGCCGTTGGTGACATAGGCGCCGGTGGCGTCGATGAAGGCGAAGGTCACCACATCGCTGGAGCCGCTGGTGGTGTAGACCATCTCAACAGCCTTGGTCTCCACAGTGGGAGAGGTGGTCGGATCATCAGACATGATGGTGGGAGCGTTCTTGATGCCCTTGTAGACGGAATAGTCAGTCTTGCCGCGGGCATCGCTCTCAGCCACCACGAACACGGTCTCACTGTTGCCATACACCGTAGTGCCGGTTTTGGTGGTGATAGCCGCGCGGGTGTTCTTCATGTCGAAGTCGGTAGCGCCTTTTCTCAAAACGCCGTAAGTAGAGATCGGATAGTTAATGTCATCCTCGGTTGTAACAATGGAACCGTTCTTGTGAACATTGGCGGCCTGACGCAGAGCGTACTCGCCCTTGTCGTCAGCGCGGTAGTAGACGATGGTGCCCTCCAGAGAGGTGTAATCGTCGTCAGTATCCACCGTCTTCACGGAGCCGTCGGACATGACCAGCTGAACCTGATCCTTGCCGAAGCGGCTGTTGCTGCTCTGGGTGTAGAGCACATACGCGTACTGAGAGGCGTCGAACTCCTGCTCATCCACATAGATGACCATGCCGTTGGTATCCAGATAGATGACATAGTCGCTCTTGGTGGTCATGCTGGTCTCAGAGCCGAAGGAGAACGCAATGTTCTTGGAGTACTTGTACTCGGTATCGGCCAGAGTCAGGTTCTTGCCCAGGGTGTACTTGTCGAGGGTGCCCTCCACGGACTCGGCCTTCACAACGGACTTGATCTCGTCCGCGCTCTGGGAGTAGGTGAACAGGACCACATCGTCTTCCTCGAAGTTGTCGGTATTGGTCTCAAAGCGGGCCTTGCTGCCGGAGATGGACACAGAGGTAGAAGCGTCCTTCTCGGTCACGAGGCTCTCGGAGTTCACGACAACATAGGGATCGGAGACCTTCTCTTCCTTGGAGGAGATGGTGCCCACATAGGTGTCGATGATGCAGATGGTGACATCGTTGTTGTCCTCATCGTAGAAGACCTCAACGGTGCTGCCGTCAGCCACCAGCTTGTTGTTGGCGCTGGAGCTGGAGACCTTGACGGTGTTGCCCTTGGACACGGCAACATCATCGGCCTCGACGCCGTTGTAATAGACCTCGGCGTTCTTGTCCTTCTCGCTCATGTCGAGATCGCTGTAGATATCACCCAGCTTCACGTTGCTGGTGTAAGTCACATCAGCGGCGTCCGCATAGGTGCCGATCTTGTCGCCCTTGAAAGTCCACTTGGTGGCGGGACGGGCGAAGTCGTCGGTGGTCTCGGTCTTGTCCAGCTTGTCGAAGTAGCGCTCGGCAAACTGCAGGTTGGGCTTGTGCATGTTGTTGTCGTAGGAGCCCTGCGCAACTTCCTTGGCCTTGTCGCCGGCGATGGTCACGGTAGCGCCGTTGATGTCAACAGAGGTCTTGGCGTCGTACTCGACCATGGTGGCCTGCAGCATGTTGAAGGCGTACAGGGCAGCCTCCTCACGGGTCACGGCCTTGGAGCCGACGAACTCGTCGTTGCCGTCGTCCAGGCCGATACCGGCAGCCTGCTTGATGACGGCCACGGTCCAGTTGGCACCGGTGTAGCCCTCAATGGCGCTGTCATAGCCCAGAGCGCCCAGCAGCATCTTCATGAACGCATTGCCGCTCAGGGTGGCGGTGGGACGGAAGGTGCCGTCGGCGTAGCCGTTGATGATGCCCTGCTGAGAGCAGTAGGTGATGTAGCCTGCGAACACGTTAGTCACGGGCACATCCTTGAAGGGAGCGGTGTCAGCGCTCAGGTAGGAAGCGGTGGTGGGCCCCAGGATCAGGTTGCAGATGATCTTGGCGGCGGCACCGCGGGTCAGGACTTCAGTGGGCTTGAAGTCGCCGCCGGAATAACCGTCGACAACGCCGATGCCGCTGATGACGTCGACAGCTTCCTTGTAGGTGATGCTGCCGTCATCACTGAAGTCCTTGGCGCCGGCGCTGACGGTGACCAGAGACATGGTCATCACCAGAGCCAGTACCAGAGAAAGGAACTTCTTCATTGGGTGTTTACCTCCTTTAAATTTCCGCCTTCCGCTCCCGTTTTCGTTTGGAGAGATACACTCCGCAAACGCGGCCCCCCAAAAACTACCTCGGTGAGCGTTCGGCTTTAGAAGTTCAGAACGCCTGAGTGAAGCCTCTTTTTTACACGGTACACATACCGTGGCTAGCCATTCCTGTATCTGTACCGGGCAGCCAAGAGCGATTCCTCATTTGTTCTAGACGCATCATATCAGATCAATTTTCTGTTTGCAATAGATTTGCAGCTCTTGTAATATAACCGTAACATTCCGGCAGATCGTCTGCGATCCATGCACTTTGATACGCTCTGTCCCAATATATATAATGTATGGCTTGCCAGATGTTCCTCCCGACCCCCCTCCCGGTTTGGGCCGTTCTTCTTTTAGGGTACGGCTGTACCGTCTGCCCTCTATTGCTTACCGCCCAAATACATGTTTCGATTTTGTACAGATAAAAATAAACATTGCTGCATCCGTCGCTCTATGGTAGAATGCAATCGTTACATTTATCATACAAAAAGGTGTATTCTATGGATTTATTCGATACTTTTTTCGGTGAGCTCCTCATGACATTCCTCATTGCCATGGTGCCTGTGCTGGAACTGCGCGGTGCAATTCCGGCCGGTATAGCCGCCGGTCTGCCGCCAGCCGCAGCGGCGGCTGCCGCCATCCTCGGCAATCTCGTTCCAATCCCCTTTCTCATTCTTTTGCTCCGCCGTATTTTTGGCTGGCTGCGCAAATCCAGCTGGGTTGGACCGAAAATCGACTGGCTGGAGCGCCGGGCACACCTCAAGGGCCGAATCGTGAAAAAGTATCGCACCATCGGCCTGATCATCCTCGTGGCAATCCCGCTGCCGGGGACCGGGGCCTGGACCGGCGCCCTGGTGGCCGATGTGCTGGACCTCCGGCTCCGGACAGCCCTCCCCGCCATCGCGCTTGGCGTCCTCATCGCCGGAATCATTACCACCACCGTGACCTGCGGCGTCATTCGAGTCTTTTGGTGAGTTTCGCTGTACGTGTGTAATCAGCCGCCTGCGGCGGCTGATACTCCTTTCTATACAGGAACTTCCCCATGTGCGATGGGGCAGTGACCGGAATGACCCTGCGCCGCATTCGCCCGGAAATGTACAACTGGTGGAAATGGCCTCCGGCAGGTATTCATGCAGCAGGAAAATAAGGTCCTGCCGTTTTTCAGGAGATGCGCAGAACTATCCTCTATTTGAAAAGCAGTCGTAACTTCAAACAGCCTGCCAGCGTCGGTTCCCCACCGCTTTAAGAGGAAGGTCCCGGCAGATCAAACATTTTTTAAAAGAGTGGGCCGGAGCTGGCCTGTACTCCATGGCTGATGCGTTGCTGCGAGAGATGTCCGGTGCGAGGGAGCGACAGTCCGGCCGCCGCATCCGTTTCATATTTTGCACTTTCATTTTGCTCCGTTTGTATTTAGCAGGCAACATAGGACTCCTATTCAGAAAAGTCCAAAGCCATTGCGCAGAAATGGCTTCGGACACAAAACGCCCCTGCCGATCAGAACAACGACAACTCTCTGTTCTAATCAGGCAGGGGCATTCAGACGGACCGGATGAAGCTGAAGCTGTAAGTACCCTGTCCCGCTCCCTTGCACCCACGCCGTTGACAGTGACTCCCCAAATTTTCTGATTTGTTCCGGCTAAGGGAAGGCGCCGCCTGTTTTCATCAATTCGGATCGGCTTTAACAGTCCCATGTCCGGAACTGTTTACAGTTTTTTTACAAAGGCTACGTTCTTGATTTCCCCGCCGGATATGATAGGATTATGCTCTGAGAAAGGAAGGTCCAGATGAACTTTTATCAGGCGATGCAATTAGATGTCTCTGTATGTAAGGGGAAAATCAGAAACGCAGCGAATCCGTCTGAACGGCACAAATTGATTGCGGCCTTGATTGTGAAGGATATCCTCTGTGTTCTCTTTGCAGTCGTTTTTATTTATATTATAAAATTTATGTTTGGAGATGAAAACAGCTCTGCCGCCGTGGTAATCTTCTGCATTCTGCTGACGGTCCGGTTTGTCGACTTCGGCTACTGCCTCAAAAGCTCCCTGATAAACTTCTTTATTGTCTTTGTGCTGCTGACCTTCAGCCCTTGCATTGCGCAGTCCGTAAATCCGGCGTGGGGGTTTCTGATCAACTTCTTGAGCATCGGCTTTATCGTGATCTCCGCCTGCCACGAGCCGTTATACGGAGGGGCGGGCCTGTACCTGTTTGCCTATATGTTCCTATACGGGAATCCGGTTGGCGGACATCTGCTCGTGCTCCGGGTATTCGAAATGCTGCTGGGATGCCTGCTGTGCGGAATCATTTTCTACATCAATCACAGGAAGAAAGATTACGGCAAAACGTTCTCGCAGATCGTGAAAGACTTTTCCCTCTTTGATCCCCTCGGAAAATGGCAGTTTCAGGTGACGCTTGGATTATCGCTTGGAATCCTTGTCGGAGAACTACTTCAGGTAGACCGGATCATGTGGGTGGGCTGTGCCTGCCTGACGGTCCTATCGCAATATGGCGAGCGCCCAAACAAACGGGCATTTCAACGCCTGGGCGGCGTCGTGGCTGGGAGTGTTTTATTTGGGATCGTATACCAACTGCTTCCGGCTTCCGCCCACTCGTATCTGGGAATCTATTCAGGATTGCTGCTCGGCCTCTGCGCCGCCTATCATTGGAAAACCCTTCTGAACTGTTTTGGCGCGCTTCTTATGGCTACAAATATCTTTGGGGTAAAATCAGCAATTATCCTCCGTATTATAAACAACATCATCGGGTGTTGTTTCGGCGTCCTTTTCTATTATGTATATAACTTTATAGTCGACCGGTTTGCCAATGCCAGAACGGGACGGAGTTGACAATCATAACGAACAGCCGCTGTGGGAACCTCCACAGCGGCTGTCTTGAATTGTTGACCAGAGGATGAAAATATATAGAAACCTGCCCTGTCCCATACTTAGTTACTCATTTTGGTCTAGGATTTTTTCCACCTCTCTTTTGATCAAGTCACGTCGGCGCTAACAGCGCAGGCACCTCAGCCGTATTCTATCTTCCAGATATGGAACGCTTGGCCTCATTTGACGGAGTCCACTCCAGGGTCATGTCCTCAAACTGCTTTTCGTGGAAAATCATCCGCTATTCCACATTCTCCGCCGAAGCGAAGCAAGGAACAGGCCATCCGAAGTTTTCCCTGCTCCTCTCCAACAAAAGCGGATGCCGGGCCATCCGCACCGCCGATAAACCCGATCCCTGCTACATACGAAGTAGTCTTCGGCTGATCCGGGGCGCAGGGCGCCTGTCTGGGGCGATCCCCGTCGCCGCGGTCCGCAAGGGTCATAGCGCCGTCCGGCAGTTCCAGCGTAACGGTATAACTCATGGCGGCACAGTGCTCCGGGTACTCCGTCCCTGCCTATGATCCCGGCTTTTCTGGGTGTGCAGAAATAGGCACGGTCATCCGCCCATTTCTCGATCCCCAGCAGCGCAAGGTCAATTTCCTTTTTGAAAAAGCTTGGTATGCAATATGCCGCAACCGTACAACCTCCTGCCGGTGGATTTTCGAGGCATTGTATCCTGGCACAATACCGAAAATCAGCCTGCGGACAGTCACTCCAGTCCGTCAACTCCCTGCGCCTGCCGGTGTGTATAACGGCGCAGGATCACCACAAACCAGGTGAACACGACGATGCCTTTTGCAATGCTGGAGATGCTGATGCTCCACCAGACCCCATCCAGCCCCAGTACCGTGGCGCTGAGGAATACAGCCAGAGGGATGCGGGCGGCGTTCCCGATGATACCGGCCAGCGTGGGCGGCATTGGGCGGCCCAGTCCCTGGAACGCGCCGGAGGAGGTGATCTCCAGGCACATCAAGATCTGGGAGTAACCCATGATCCGCAGATAGCTCACGCCGGTCTGCAGCACGTGGTCATCCGGAATGAATATCCGGAACAGCGGAACAGGAAAGACCACCAGCATAAGTGTGGTGAAGCCGCTCCAGACAACGATCATACCGATGGCTGTCCAATACCCCTTACGGATGCGCTCCATCCGGCCCGCGCCGAAGTTTTGTGCGATAAATGCGTTGACCGCCGTGGCAAATCCCTCCGCCGTGGTATAGGAGATGGACTCGATCTGCGAACCGACCTTCTGAGCCGCGATAGCGGCGTCCCCCCAGCCCGCGACGAGCCTGGCGAGGATCATGGAGAGGCCGGAGAAAAACATGCTCTGGATGGAGACAGGCAAACCGATTTTCAAAATCTCCGCCCAGGCCCTCCACTGACTGGCCTGGAATATATGGATTTGCGGAAAAACGGTCATCTCGCGGCGGGCTGCCAGAAGGAACATGGCTGTTACGATGGCCTGGGCCAGAACGGTGGCTGTGGCGGCTCCGGCCACGCCCATCTGCGGGAATGGGCCGATCCCAAAGATCATAAGCGGGTCCAGAATGATGTTCCCCACCAGCCCGATGGCCGTGGAGCGCAGAACCACCACGCTTCCCCCCATAGCGGTGAACATCCCCGTAAAAATCTGATTGAAGAATGAGAAGAAAAATCCGGCCGCCACAATTACCAGATAGGTGCGTGCGTCCGCGATCACAGAGGGCGTGTTCAGCCTGAAAAATGCGATCAGCGGCCCGTTGAGTGTGATACAAAGCGTTGTAAACAGAACCACCAGCAAGGCCCCGAGATGGAATGCCGCCTGCCCATAAGAGGCCGCACGTTCTATATTTTGCGCGCCCAGCTCATGCGCCACTTTGACCTGCCCGCCCAGGCGCGGGATCATGGCAAGGCCGTTGGCGAGCCACAGATACATTCCCGCGGCGCCCACCGCCGCCACCGCATTGGCTGATACGCGGCCGATCCATATCATATCCGTCATATTGTAGGCCATCTGGATCAAAGACGTGGCCATGATGGGCAGGGCTAAACTGGTCAGGCTCCGAACAATGGAGCCCTCCAGCAAATCAACTTTCTGCATAGCGGGGGATCACCTGCCTTTGTGGAAGTAGTCTGAAAAAATGATATTCCGGCCCTTAGAAATAGTCGGATATATAGGGCGGCTGCTGCTCAATCGCGTCCTCCAGCATGTCAATCGTCTCCCCGCCGGCGTGGACTCTCCCGATTTTGGCGAGGTAGTCCGGGCGCTTATAGCCCATCAGCATGGTCGTCATGGTCTGGATGCTGATGCTGTCGGCGCACGGCTCGGAGATCTTCACAGCCGTCCCCCTGCCGTCCTTTGATATCTTCAGCAGGAACGAGCCCTGGTTGCACTCCATGATTGGGTCCGTCATGGAGAAGCGCCACTCCCGCTCCGTACCGTCCGCCTTGAAGGGATAGTCCGCGACGAACGCGGGGAAATCCACAATCCTCGCCATATAGTAGGGAGAGATGGACTCCTTGATGCTGGCGTCCTCCAGCAGGAAGGCCAGCGGCTCGTCCGTATAGGTGCTGCCCTCCACCCGGTCGATCATGGAGAAGTGGGCGGAAACAAAGTTCCACAGCCCCGTGCGGGCCTCCTCATGATTGAAAATCATGTCCTTGATATAGAACACTTCATTTTCGATCCAGTAGATGATATACCCGTCCGGCTCCTCATTCTCGTTATAGTAGATTGCCGCCATGATATCGTCCCGGTCCCAGAGCCAGTATTCGTTCCAGGCCAGCTCATCCCGGAGGATGGCTCCGTGGGTATGCTCGGCAAAGCGGGCGTAGGTCTCCTTCAGTTCCTCGCCGTCCGCCTTCACCCGGCGCACGCTGCCGGCGACCTGGTGGTTTTTCGGAAGCTGATAGTCCTTGATCTCATACGAGATCTTGTCCGAGATCAGTTCCCAGCCCTTTCGCCGGTAATAGGGGATCGAATAGGGGTAGAGATAGCAGATATACTGCTTTTTCTCCCTCATGTTTTTCAGGGCCTGCTCCAGCAGCTTGTGCATCAGGCCCATATTGGAGTATTCCGGGTAGGTCCCCACTCCCGTCAGGCCGCCCATGGAATAGGTCTTCCCAAAAACCTTGACGCGCATCGGATAGACCGCCACCTGGGAAACCAGGGTGTCGCCGTCAAACCAGCCGATCACGTCCGCTTTCTGCATGGTTGGAAATTTCGCCCGGATGATCTCCTTCTCCTGCCAGCCCACGGAACTGAGCTCCTGATCCGTCACCTGGAATACATAGCGCAGCAGGGCGTTATATTGTTCCAGATACTCATTGCCTACCGGCCGCATTTTCAAATCTTTTTTATTCATCAAGAATCACCAAATTCTCCGTTTCATACAAAATATATCCATCGTTATAGTATAGGGGAAGTTCAAATAAAAGGCAAGCCGCCCCGCGGCCCAACACAATCCCAGTTGTCTCAAAGCAGGATTACGCCCCAACAAGACAGCGCCGCCAGAAATCCGGAAGCGGCCGCCTTGTTGGGGCTGTCCACAGTCGCTATTCTCATTGAGCCAAAGAGGCCGGAACCTCTGCCGCAATCAGCAGGCCGCATCATTGCCTTTCCGCCGGGACAGGCGCTTCAGGATGGCCGCTTCGATCTGATCCCCATATTTCATCCCCAGAAGAAACAGGACTAACCCCGCTACACCGATCAAAACCATCGCCCACGGAGAGACATGAAAGGCGGCGCCGCCCAGGGCGCTGGCAAAGAGCAGTCCCCAGGGGCGGGCAAGCAGGACGATCACCGCAAAGCGGCGGAATGAGAGCGAGGACAGGCCGGCCAGGATGCACAGAAGATCGTCTGGGAAAAAGGGGAAAAGGAACGCCAGAGTGAGGAACACCGGAGCCTTGGTCTGGAGGATCTGCTGATATTTTTCAGACAGCCTCCGGCTGACAAAACGCCCGGCAAAGTCCCGGCCCAGCACCCGGGCCAACCAGAACAACAGCAGGGAACCGGCGACTACTGCGGCGAAGGTGAGGAAAAAGGAAGGCCATGTTCCAAAGAGAACACCGCCCGCGGCAGCGGTAATATTGCTGGGGATCGGAGCCAGCACGACAGAGAGAAATTGGAGCAGGAAAAAACACAGGTGGGAGTATGGCGCAAAGTCGTCAATGTAGGCCCGCAGGGATTCCTGAGAGGACGCCGCCTGGAAAAAGCCGGTGGAGTATAGGAACCATCCACCTCCGACAATCAGAAGCCCCGCTGCGGTCAGGAAGAGAATACGCTGTCTGGATTTCGTAAAAGACACCTCTTTATCGTTGAGCCGTGAAAGGCATTTTATCACACGTGAAGGGGAAAACGACAGAAACTGTCTTAACATTCTATGAAGGAATCGTAAATAAACATGGTCAGGGTCCCGGATTTTCTCTTTGCCGCAAAGGTGTGGACGCGCTCCCCGCGGCGCTCCATGCCCCGGCACTCATAAAACGGGTAATTGCAGGTGGTGTCTGTGAACAGGAAGAAATTGCTGATCCGCCGGTTCCTCATGTAATCCCGCGCGGCATCAAACAGCTTCTTCCCCAGGCCGATGCCCCGGTATCTGGAATTGACCGCAAAGAAGGCAATCTCTCCCTGGTACTCGGTCTGGGTGTCCTGGAGGAGCTGCTGGTCGATCTCTTCCACGCCGGAAAAGAACCTAGTGACCATACGCCCCTCTTTGGACAGGAACAGCGACGCCACGGAGAGGAGCATCCGCAGTCTGAGGCGGAACGGGCATCTCTTCTCCCTGCGGTCTTTGACCATGATAATCCCCACCGGGACTTCATCCACCAGCGCGACCTGGGTAAAGGTCTGATTGGTGAGGCAGCTGTCCAGATAGGCCCGCGCCAGCTTCTGCGCCGCCTTGGGGGAGGCAAACTTGTCATACTGCCACGTCTCCCGGATGATCCCGATCAAAGCCGGGCGGTCTGATGTCTGGTATTCTCTCAATACGATCTGTCCATCCATTTTGTTTTCTCCATTTCTTCTTTCCAAAATCGTCTGCGGGATCTCCTGATACCGCTTCAGCACATAGTCCCGCTTTTTTGTGAACCACCGGTACTCTGTAATCAAGGCTCCGACCACAAACAGCGCACCTGCGATCAAAAGACTGTGCTGGAAGCCCGCCCATTTCAGGACACAATAGCTGATGCCGGACGAGAGCAGCGCGGCGGCCAGATAAATACCAATCGCGTACTGCTCCACCTTTTGCGGCGGCAGGGTGAGAAAGAAATCGTCCCATTTTTCGCTATTACCCCTGAACTGCTTCCCTTTCAGCCAAAAGAGCAGGAAAACCAGGCCCAGGCCGCTCCACAGGCACAGAAGCCATTTTCCTGCGATTACGGCCAGCAAAATCACCAGCTTCAAAATACTCCCCCCTGGAATCAATAGCAGTAGCGCCGCCAGTATTTCACGGCGGACAAATCGCGGGTTCCAATCAGGTTCGAGACGAACAGCCCGTCTACCATCGTATAGAAGGACATGAATACGCTCATGGCGATGGTGGGGACTGCAAATCTAAGAATGTTTATCAGGGTGACGGGTCTGCTGTATGCAATTTCATTCTGCACGAAAATTCCTCCTGCTTCTTGTCATAGTTACCGGCATGGAGTATCATAATCCGTACAGTTACCGGACGGTCAAGGGGGTTTTTGAAAAATGTCGCGGGAAAAACCGAAGCTGTTTACCATCGGCCAGTTTGCCGCTCTGCATGAGATCAACAAAAAGACGCTCATGTGGTATGATGAGATCGGGCTGTTCAAGCCTGCGTTTATCCACAAAGAAAATGGGTACCGGCTATACAGCTATTACCAGAGTACGGAGCTGGAGGTAATCCTGCTGCTCCGGGACATGAACGTGCCCATCCGGGATATTCAGGAATTTATGAAAAACAGGTCCGCTGGGAGCATGGCGGACCTGCTTCGGGATAAAATCTCAGAACTGGACCGGACGATCCAGGGGCTGAAGGCCGTCCGGTCAAAACTGTGCAGCCGCCGCCAGGAGATGACCGAACTTTTGGACCTGGACCTCTCCGAGATCTCCCTCATTGAGCGGGAACCGCAGTATCTGGCGACGGTGCAAACATCACCGGAAAAGTCCCTGGAGGATGAGATTGAGCTGATTCTTGAGCAGACCAAGAAATATCAGCTTCCGCGTATGTACCAGACTCCCTACGGCTCCATGCTCCCGGTGGAAAACCTCCTGGCCCGGAGGTTTGAGGACTACTCCAAGCTGTTTATCGAACTGCCGGACACGCAGAACAGGATGGGACTCCACAGGCGCCCCGGCGGGGTCTATTTGCGGGCATTCTGCATTGGGAATTGGGACAGGCTGCCTGCCCGCTATGAAGCAATCCTCCGCTACGCAGAGCAGCACCATTTACAGTTCTCCGGCTATGCCTATGAGATTGGGATCAATGAGCTGGTGATCGACAGAATCGAGGACTATATTACAAAAATTGAAATCCCGGTTTTGAATTTTAATTGACAACAAAAAGCCAGGGTGCAGCAATCTGAAAAGATCACCGTTCCCTGGCTTCTTCATACTCTATTCGCTGGACTATGCGTTTTAATGCCGCAATTTCATACCCGGTTTTAAACAGAATGAGGCCGCAAGCACTCTGCGGCCCATAGGGTTCAATCGTAAACCAGGATTTGATTGAGGGCTACGCTACGTCGTCAGTAACATGAAATGTAACTTTACATGCCGTCGCATCAATCTCGCAAATCATCGCATAATAAGTTCTTTCTGTGCAAATATTCCCGTCAGGAGTAAGACTGACAAGCACCAGAGCGGTTCGCTCATCATCAATGTCAACAGCTGTAACGGCATCCTGAACAATTCCTGTATTTTTTCGTAAATTCCGATCTCCACGGACCAAGGTTATAGGAACGCAAAGGCGCTGTCTTCACAAATTCTGTTCTATCTTGCGCGTATATATGCAGCCCCTTTATCACTGCGTCTTAAAAATTATTTTATCGCAAACGCTGAACTGCCCAGCGGCGGCAATGTCCCTTACTAAAACAGAGCAACGGCAGCGGATAACCTGATCTTCCAGCTGTTCCTGGGCGTGTTCGATCGTCTCCCGCGCAGTCACCCCCTGACCCGTCAAATGACAGCAAATAGAATGGGCCACTGTTTTGACGGAATCCACATACAATATCTCAGAAACCGGCAGCCGTACCGTTTCATCGATCCCGATGGGCAGTTCGGCGGTGTCCCCGTCCGCGCTGTTTTGCTGCTCCGGCACCGCCATTTTCAAATATCGAATATACTCCACTCCCGAACCATCTCATTCTGATCCACACATTTTCAATAAACCCAAAGGGCCGCACGCCGCTGCGCAGAATATCCATGCCCTTCTCCCCATGGCCGGTAACAAAGACGATTTTCCCGCCGGGGTCCGTGTGGTAGATCTGCCGGACAAGGTCCACGCCGTTGGGGGGAATCCCTTCCCAGGTCATAATCGAGGAAATAGAGATAACTTCCACCGCTGCGGATAAACTGGAGCGGCTCCTGACCAGCAGAGGCCAGACAGACAAGTTGGCCTCTGCTTTGCTTTGCCGGATTGCCCGTTCCAGCAGCTCGGACAGAAGCTGCAATGTGAAGGGATCGTCGTCGCAAAGAATGATCGTTACCATAGGCGGAATCCTTTCTTGTCCATCTTTTCCCGCAGTATATCAGATTGAAAGGTTTTGTCCTGAATAAATGCAATTTGTCCTGAACGCATAGGACTAACTCGCATTTAAAGCCGAGGACGCACATCTGGGGCCAAAATCCAGCCTATCGCTCTTCATTCATGCTACAATGCCGCCGATAACAAGAGGGGATAAAAACCAAGGATGTCCCCATGAATCAAAAGGCAACACGAAAAATTACCCCCGCGGCTGTCAGGCTGCTGGCATTGGATGCCGTCCGGGGGGCCGTGATTGGAATGCTGATCGGGACAGGCGGGAGCAAGGTTCTGCTGGCGGCGGCGCTGCCGGAAAGGAAGCTGAACTTGTTGCATCGTCCTTTTGCAAAGGTCGGAAAAGCTGCGCTGATGCTATACAGCGTTCCATTTGTATTGGCATGGATTTTGATGCTGTTTGGACTGACATCTTCTCTTCCCTCGCACAATTTCCCGGCGGGGATGTTGTGGTCATCCTCATCACACTGGCTGCTGGCTGGATAGGATATTTGATAAGGCCTATCTAATGTGAAGCGAGATGGTAGATATAAGAATCAGAAACAAACGCATATAGCATCTTGTTGGCATTTTTAACAATAATTTCTTGTAACCCCTTGTGAATTTATCATGAATTTTCGCCGCCTAATAAATGACACTTCTATTCCCTATTGTTTTTTTCTCTGTTCTCGATTACACTTATTTTAACTGGAGGAAGAATTCCATGAAAGTAAAGAATAGCCTGGACGAAATTTTGTATGAGCATATTGTTGAGAGCCTCATTAATGGTGATTATGAGATGGGACAAAACCTGACCTTGGACGAACTGGCTCATCGCTTCGAGGTCAGCCGAACGCCGGTGGTTCAGGCCGTTAAATTACTGGCCAATGACGGGATCCTTCAGATCATGGGTAATGGCCGCATCTATGTGCCGGAGTATGACCAGGAGCATGTGCGCCAGATGTGTGAAGTCCGTCAAATGGTAGAGGGACATGCGCTGGAGCGGTTTATGTCCGGCCTTGGGCTGTCGGCAGAAAGCGTATTAGCCCAGTTGAATCGTTACAGTGAAGAGGGTGTCCGCCTCACCGGCAGTTCTTTTTCTCCAAAAGAATTCGCCATGTTGGACCGCCGCTTTCATCGGTTGCTTGTAGAAGCGTCAGGGAACAGGATTCTGCTGGAGACGTATGACCGGGTACAGGGGCGCTTTCTAGTGTCCAACTATCTGCTTTGCCCTTTGCGGCTCCGGGACTTTAGCGGCACAGCCAGAGATCACGTTCGCCTAGTAGAGTCCATCCGTTCCGGAGATATCACGAGGGCCCAGCACTGTTTACAGCAGCATATCGAAGGTGTGCTTCGCCGGTTGTAAGGATGGGGCCATTTTTTAATTATTTATTTTTAATTAAAAATAAATAATTAAAATCAGGATGCTATTTCCAGTTTCCAGACGCCGCCTCTCCCGGCAGCAGGACACATCTGCGGTGCCGCTGGTACAGGATGAAATTTGTAGTCAATGACGAAATGGAGTGAATATGATGGAGCCTATGATCTGCGAAACATTCCTGCAATTCCGATATCTCAGCGACCTGGGTCTCTCGCCGGACGGTCGGTACACTGCCTATATCCGCCAGCAGGCGAATTTGGCCTCCAATGGCTATGACGCCCGGCTGTGGGTCTATGACCACAGTACGGGGGCGGACCGCCCCCTCAGCTCCCTGAGTCCGGTGCGGGCTTTTTCTTGGATGGATAACCGGACCATCCTCTTTTCCGGGATGCGAGGCACAGCCGGTTCCGCTTCTCAGGATACCACTACATATTACGCGCTGCCGGTGGATGGCGGCGAGGCGCAGACCCTGTTCACCGTCCCCATGCGGGCGGGCAGGGCCCGGCGCTTAACGGACGGGCGGTTCGTTTTCACCGCCACCGTGGACATGAACCGCCCAAATCTGGACAGTCTGAGTCCCCCGGAGGAAGCTTCGGCCCTGGAGGAATACAAAAACCGCACCTATGATGTGCTGGAGGACATTCCCTTCTGGGCCAACGGCCTGGGCCTCACCAGCGGGCAGCGGTCCCAGTTGTATATCCACGACCCTGCGTCCGGCGTAACCACCCCCCTCACCGCGCCGCCCTTCAAGGTTACAGGCTTTACCGTGGAAGATGGCCGGATCCTCTATACCGGTCATCGCTTCACGGATGTCCAGACTCTGCGCCACGGTGTTTTTATCTGGGACGCGGCCAGTGGAGAGACCCGGTGCCTCCTGGAACAGGACCGGTATCTGGTGAAGCTCTTTGCCCTTTGGCGGGACCAGGCGGTTCTCTGTCTTACCGACGGGCTTGGCTATGGAAATGGGGAAAATGGCGATTTCTACACCATCCCTCTCTCCGGAGGAGAACCAGAGCTGCTCCTCCGCCACAGCCATCATTGTGTGGGCAACACCGTGGCCACCGACAGCCGCCTTGGTGCCGGAGAGACCTGGCGCGTCTGCGGAGACACGCTCTATTTCCTCTCCACCGTGGACCGGGACAGCCGGATTGAGGCTTTGGATCTGACCTCCGGCGAGGCCCGCCCCCTCACCGGGCCGGGCAGTGTGGAGTATTTGGATGCCGCGGCAGACCGGCTGGTGTACCTGGCGTTTCGGGAAAACCGGATCGGAGAGATCTACACTCTGGGGCATGGCCGGGAGATCCGTCTGACCCACGCCAACGACGGGATCTATGACCGCTGCGCCGTCTCCACGCCCCAGCCGCTGGAGGTGGATACCGGAGGTCCGCTGCCGGTCCAGGGGTGGGTACTCCCGCCGGTGGCCTACGTTCCCGGCAAAAAATACCCAGCCATTTTGACCATCCATGGCGGGCCCCGCCTGAGCTACGGCTCGGTGTTCTTTCACGAGATGCAGGTCCTGGCGGGAGCCGGATACTTCGTTCTGTTCTGCAACCCCCGTGGAAGCGAGGGCCGTGGAAATGACTTTGCCGATATCCGGGGCCGGTTCGGGACCATCGACTATCAGGATATCATGGCTTTCTTGGACGGAGCCCTGGCCCGCTGGCCGGACATCGATCCCACCCGTTTGGGCGTTGGCGGCGGGTCCTATGGCGGTTTCATGACCAACTGGATCATCGGCCACACGGACCGGTTCCAGGCAGCCTGCTCCCAGCGGTCCATCGCAAACTGGACCGGGATGGAGGGCACGGCGGACATCGGCTACTACTTCGCCAAGGGGCAAACCGGCGCTTCCCACCGGGAGGATCGGGATCTCCAGTGGCAGCAGTCCCCTCTTCGCTATGCCGATCATGTGACCACGCCCACATTGTTCCTCCACGGTGAGGAGGACTATCGCTGCTGGAAACTGGAAGCGATCCAGATGTTCACCGCTCTCCAGCTGCGGGGAGTTCCCTCCCGGCTGTGTCTTTTCCCAGGGGAAAACCACGAACTCTCCCGCTCCGGCCGGCCCCGTCAGCGGCTCCGGCGACTGGAGGAAATGCTCCGCTGGTACCAGCGGTATCTCAATAAACAGGAGGCATAATTATGGAACGCATCAAAGCAGATGACTTGTACGCATACCGATTCCTCTCCGAGGTGGCGGTCGCACCCGACGGGGCTCACGCAGCTTTTGTGTCCCGCCGGGCCAGAGATGATGGAAAAGGCTATTACGCCTGCATCCATCTGCTGGACACCGCAACCGGCGCCGTTCGCCCCCTGACCGGCAACGGCGACGAGGCCGCTTTTCGCTGGCTGGATTCAAATACGCTGATTTTCCCCTCCTGCCGGACCGGGGATCAGCCTGGTAAAACCGCCTTTTACCGGCTGGACATCCGGGGAAGCGAAGCAGAACGGGCTTTCACCATTCCCCTGTCGGTAAAGCAGTTTCACCCCCTGCCCGACGGAAGATGGTTCGTCCTTACCCGGCGGCCCATGACCCCTCCGGAGGACCTGCCTGCGGACCAGCCTCAGCCCGGCCGTGACTATACGGTTTTTGACGAACTGCCCTTCTGGGCCGACGGTCTGGGGATGATTAACGGCACCCGGATGAGCGGATGGATTTTCGATCCTGCCGACGGCTCCGTAAACCAGATCACCCCTCCCACCTATGACATGGAAGGAGCGGCAGTCTCTCCGGAAGGCTCTCGGATCCTCTATTGGGGTGTGAGCTTTGAGGGAATCCGGCCCGACTACCGGCAGCTGATGCTCTACGATCTGGCCACCGGCCAAACCCGGTCACTGGTCCCCGATGGGAAATATCGGATCACCCAGGTGGGCTGGTGGGGCACGGATATCTGGTTCGAGGGCGGCGACCCGCACACCAGCGTCTCCCGAAGCCCCAAGCTCTATCTGCTGAATCCGGCCACCGGGGACTGCCGGACCTTCTGCGCCCCGGACGGTTTTTTGGGTACCTCCGCCATCGGGGATATGTCTTTGGGCGGCGGCAAGGTCTGTGCCGTCCAGGGAGACAGTCTCTATGCCGTCCGTCTCCAGCGCGACGTCACCGCCCTGCTGCGCTTCGACAAGGCGGGGAACTTTGCCCCTGTGGCCTCCTATGAGGGGATTGCCTGCTTTGATATCATTGGAGAGAACGCCTATCTGGCAGCTTTCCGGGATCACCGGCCTCAGGAGCTGTACCGCCAGCCCCTCTCCGGCGGGGAACCGGAGAGGCTCACCCAATTCCACGACGCCTTTCTGGAGACCCGCCAGATCTCACGTCCGGAGCACATCACGTTCCGCAGCCGGGACGGTCAGGAGGTGGATGGCTGGGTCATCCGCCCCTCCGGATACGAGCCGGGGAAGAAGTATCCCGGCGTATTGAACATTCACGGCGGCCCCAAGGCAGCCTACGGTGTCCAGTACTACCATGAGATGCAACTGCTGGCCGCCGGCGGTCGGTTCGTGTTCTATACCAATCCCCACGGCAGCGACGGTCGGGGGCAGGATTACTTCGATCTGGTAGGTCGGTGGGGCACCATCGATTACCAGGATCTGATGGACTTCACCGATGAGGTGCTTCGCCGTTATCCGGACGTGGACGCGGATCGGCTGGGCGTGTGCGGCGGGTCCTATGGCGGCTACATGACCAACTGGATCATCGGCCACACCCAGCGGTTCAAGGCTGCCTGTGCCATGCGGAGCATTTCCAACTTTGTCACCTCCATCTCCACCTGTGACAAGGGGTATCTGTTCCTGCTGGAGCACATGGGTCTCAATGCCCTGGAACGGAAAGGCGTCATCTGGGACGAGAGCCAGATCCTCTGGGACAAGTCTCCCCTGAAGTACGTCCGCAATGTCACCACTCCCACCCTGTTTATCCACTCCAACACCGACTACCGCTGCTGGATGGACGAGCCCCTGCAGATGTTCACCAGTCTGCGTCAGCAGGGTGTTCCTTCCAAGGTGGTCCTGATTCATCAGGAGGGCCACGAGCTCAACCGGTCCGGGCGGCCGGTCAACCGTCTGATCCGGCTCAACGCTCTGTGCGACTGGTTCGACCAGTATCTCTAAAAGGCTGCGCCGGGCGGCCCTTTCAACAAACAGATAGAGAAAGGATGAATGACAAGTGTTTGATATGTTGCTGTGGTTCGCAGTGGTGATGGTTCTCTTCGCTGTCGGCGACGTAGTGGCCAAGCTGACCAAAGCCCGGATCTCCTCGGTGTTCGCCACGCTGATGCTGTTCCTGGTCCTGTTCGTCACCGGCGTATTGCCCGCCGACATCATCGAAAAGGCCGGTCTCAGCGCCGCTTCCAGCTGGAGCGTGCCAATGCTGCTCTTCGCCATGGGGTCCATGATTAACCTGCGCCAGTTCATGGATGAGTGGCGGACTGTGGTCACTTGCTGGTTCGGTATGCTGGCGGTAATCATCGGCGTCTCACTGACCATCCCTATCATCGGCAAGGAGATGGCCCTCAGCGCCATCCCGGTAGTCAACGGCGCTCTGCCCGCAACGCAGATCATGACGGAGGCTGCCACCAAGGCTGGCTATCCTCTGGCCGCCGCGCTGGCTGCCATTACCTTCGCCGTGCAGAAGTTCGTGGGTACGCCCTTTGCCTCCAGCGCCAGTCTCCGCTATGCCCAGGGCCTGATCGGCGAATACCGGAAGGCCAAATCCAGCGGCACCCTGGACGAGTTTATGGCCGCCGCGGGCAAATCCGAGAATCGGAACAGCGAGGCAAAGACAGCGTCCAAGAGGATAACATTGGCCGAGAAATTTGACGGCTTTTATTCCAGCAATGTGTGCATTTTGCTGGCAGTAGTCGGCGGCCTGCTCTCTGTATGGCTGGGTGAGCTGACCCACATCAACTACGCCATCCTGGGGCTGGTGCTGGGCGTGATCTTCACCCAGCTGGGTGTGGTGCCCAAGAACCTCCTCCAGAAAGCCCAAGCCAGCGGTTTTATCAACATGGTGGTGTTCGCTGCCATCATTCCCGCCCTGGCCAACATCTCCATATCCGACCTCATCGACCTGATCCTCCCGCTGGTGGTTGTGTTCGCGGTGTCGGTACTTTCCATCTTTGTTATGATGAAAGTCCTGCCGGTGTGGAAGATTCTGGGGGATAAGTCCATGGCCTTCGGCGTAGGCTTCTGCCAGATGCTGGGGTTCCCCTCCACTTACCTAATCTCTGTGGAGGTATGCAATGCTGTGGCGGAGGATGAGGATGAAAAGGCCTTTCTGATGAGCCGGGTCATGCCTCGCCTGGTAGTGGGCGGTATGGCCGCAATGGTCTCTATTTTGGTGGCCGGTGTGATGGCCGGTATGCTGTAAATTGCAGCCGATCAGATCCTAAAAACTCGGATTCCCTTTAAGATGTTTTCGGGTGAGGACATGGCGGATCACTTCTAAACTCGAAAAGCGACTCATTCCCGCTTGATTGAAGTTCTCAAAATTCGTGACACCTCCCTGAAATTTGTTATAGCAATATAAGCGTCAAACAGGAAACCGCCAAGCATCAAAAGAGGCTTGACGGTTTCTTGTTTGCTGCTCACTCTAAAGGGCCGGAAAGCCAAAAACTTCTAAAGCCCCGCCCGGCAGAGCCGAAAAGCAAATCACAGCAGAAATCTTTTAAGAGAATAAACAGAAGATCTGCCAGCGTGCCGGTCAGGAGACGTTCCAATCGGCTCTTGCGAAATGCAGTCTGTTTTATGGGGGAGATGACACCTTCTCGACGCCATGCATTTACATAAAGGAACAGGAAAGATTGCTTCATGCAAGCTTTAGCGCAACTGCTTAAAAAACCGAAGAAGATGTCTTTGAGCCAATTCGCCGTAGTTCTCCCCCAGCTATGCACTACGGGTCAGCTTTGGTTTATTCATTGTCAGTCAAAACAAGATATCCACCATCATGCGGTTTATCAATAGAATATTCACTGTGGAGAAAGGGAACGGATCACAGCCCGTTCCCTTTCCTCACATAACGATATCGTCAAATATTAGTTTACGATTGCAGGAATCCAATCATTTGTTGCCAAAGAGCTGCCCAAAACCGAGTTCCGCTCTGTAGCGGATAAAGTTAGCGTACCATCGTCTGCAACATATACATTTGCGCCATAACGGAAATGAACTCCCATCATACCAGCCATTCCACCAACACTGACCATGTGAATCTGCTGAAGTGCTTCTCCAATGGTCCATGTTTCCGTATTCAACTGGTACAGGTATGCATAATCCGCAAATGTCACACCCTCGCTTGGTGACCAAAGCCCTATCATATAAATATCATTTGTCCCATCCTCAGTAATCAAGCCAAAACCTT
>ERZ1673697.1037-NODE-1037-length-36528-cov-22.022208_pt1 | contig 36528 bp, 34 predicted proteins | sample MGYA00580227_ERZ1673697 | MGnify/ENA primary metagenome ERZ1673697 (study PRJEB41218, sample SAMN15661759) | gut metagenome | host: Homo sapiens | place: Canada: London | collected 2015-08-20/2019-03-30 | study: EMG produced TPA metagenomics assembly of...
GCTGCCGCACCTCGCTCGCCGTATCGGCACTTAGAATTATGCGGTATTGCCTTACATCTACACGGAATTATAGCACACCTTGCGGCAAAACAAAAGGCCGCAGCCCGGAATTTTGGGCTGCGGCCTGATGATTTTTAGGGCAGGGACTCTGTAGGGGCGGATTCTATATCCGCCCGTGGACGATTACCCTGCGTTCATCTTTTTTCACAACGGGATGCTGCCAAGCGGGCGCATATAGAATGCGCCCCTACGGTGCAGCATGGCTGCACATTTTTTTTGCAATCACTCGATCTCGATCAGCGTCTGCTTCGGCTCGAGCTTCTTGGCCTCGGCCTTGGGCAGATGCAGGGTCAGGATGCCGTTCTCAAACTTAGCGCTGATGTCCTTGGGCTCCAGTTCCTTGCCGACATAGAAACTGCGTGCGCAGCTGCCGGTAGCACGCTCCTGGCGGATATAGCGGCCCTCGTTGTCCTTGTCATCCAGCTCCTCATTGCGCTGGGCGCTGATGGTCAGATAGCCGTTGTCCAGATCAAGCTTGACATCCTCTTTCTTGAAGCCGGGCAGATCAACGAACACATCGTAGCTGTCCTTGTTCTCGCGGACATCGGTTTTCATCACATTGGCAGCACGTTTGCCAAACATACCGCGGGGGGCAGCGGCCTTCATGGCGCGGTCAAAATCGTGCTCCCAATCGTTGCTGAACAGATCATCCATCAAAGCCTCATTGAACATATACGGAACCATCATCATAAGTCATTCCTCCAATTTTCATCGGTCGCCCGTTTTGTTTGTGAGCGGTTGACTTTTGATACACATTGTTGCGTTCCCTTTGGGGATTCAGTTCTTCCGTTCCTCTTTCCCTTGGAACGCCTCTATAATAGCACCGAACATTAGCACTGTCAATAGTAGAGTGCTAATGTTTACATGTTATGTAATGTTTGTTCACAAAATATGTAATAAGTTTGAAAATAGATCGCAGCCACGTTGCAATCAGGGCTTGCCTGTAAGGGCCGGGCATACCCGGGGCAGCCTTTGCTTTCTAAAGCCTGCTCACGGGGGGGAGAAGGCTTCTCATTTTTACATTATGTCGTATTCAATCGGCGTCTCAAACAGCCGTGCCGCCTTCTCCCGGTCCCCGGTCTGGCCCAGCGCCCACATCAGCTTGACGGCGACAGCCTCGGGGGTCATGTCGCGGGCCTCCAGGACGCCGGGCAGCTCACCGACGGCGCGGCCCACCTCGTAGACGGCCAGGTCGCAGCCCTCGTGCGGGACCTGCGTGGTAAACACCGCCAGCCGCCCGCTCTCACACCAGCAGCGCAGGGCGGCGAACATCTCGCCGTGCTCCCCGCCCGGCAGGCCGCCGACGCCGAAGCTCTCCAGCACCAGTGCGCGGTAGTGCGGAGCCAGTAGCGGGATGATGTCCGCCCGCATGCCCGGCACAAGCCGCAGCACAAAAACGGCGGGCTCAAGCCTTTCATAGAACCGCACGGGCGGCTGGTCCGCGGGGCGGCGCAGAAACGTCACCAGCCGCGTATCGCGGAACACCGCGGTCTCGGGGTAGTCGATGCTGGAAAACGCATTGAAGCTGCGCGTCCGCGTCTTGCGCGCGCGTGTGCCCAGAATGACCTTGTTGTCAAACACCAGCTGCACGCCCCATGCGCCGTCGCTGACCGCGTAGACGAACGCGCGGTAGAGGTTGTTGCGCGCGTCGGTATCGCGGTTGTAGATGGACTTCTGGCTGCCGGTCAGCACAACGGGCTTCGCGCTGTTCTGCACCATGTAGCTGAGCGCCGCGGCGGTGTAGGCCATCGTGTCTGTGCCGTGGGCGATGACAAAGCCGTCGCAGGCATCATAATTTTCTTTGATGCAGCGCACGATGATCTGCCACTGCGCGGGGCCGACGTTCGTCGAATCCAGGTTGAACACCTGCACAGCGCTGACCTCGCACAGGTCAGCCAGCTCGGGCACGCAGGCCAGCAGCTCCTCTGACGTGATGGCCGGGGCCAGCCCGCCCGCCGCCGTAGGGCGGCTTGCAATCGTCCCGCCTGTGGCGAGAAGCAGAATTTTTTTCATCAAAGTACCTCACTTCCTTGGCCCCCTCTGCGAGGGGGCTCCGCCCGCAGGCGGTGGGGGAGAGAGCTTCGCGGTTATCCGAAATATTTCGGGTCATGGCAAAGCTCTCTCCCTCCGGCCCTACGGGCCACCGCTCCCCTTCTGGCGCAAGCGCCACCTCCCCCGTATCGGGGGAGTCTGTCTCGCAGAGGGAGGCAAGAGCTTTTCACTCCGCCCACATCAGATGCCGCTCCGCGACGACCTGGGCGTCCAGTGTGCGCGGACCTGCCGTAAAGCGCACGGTCACGCGGCGCCCCGCAACGCTTTCCACAGTGCCGGGGCCAAAGACGGCATGCCGCACATGGGCACCGACGGCGGTGATGCTGTCCACATCCACAGGCGGCAGCGGGGCGCGTGCCGCGGGCGGGGGTGTGCGGCGGCCCGCGGGCTCGGCGTCGTGGCGTTTGCGGTGGCCGGGCAGACCGGACAGCACCTCATCCACAAAGGCCGAGCGCTCCGCCGCGCAGTCAAACAGCACCAACTGCTGCCGCGCGCGGGTCATGGCCACGTAAAACAGCCGCCGGTCCTCCTCATACTGCTGTGTCTCACCGGGCGTGCGGCAGCACAGCTCCGGCTTGGCGGGCAGGATGCCGTCCAGCACATCCAACAAAATGACCCGGTCATATTCCAGCCCCTTGGCCGAGTGGATCGTCGAAAGCAAAAACCTGCACCCGGGCGGATTTTCATGGTTTTGTATGATGCTGCGCAGCTTTTCCAGCCGCCGCAGCAGGTGCCGCGGCGTCGGCTCCTGTGCGCCGAGCATTTCCAGCACGGCCAGCTTCGTGCGGTCCATGCCGTTTTTGTCCAGATATTTGCCGTAGCCCAGCTGGTCGGCCAGGAACCACACCGCATCGTCCGCGGCCATTTTGGGCAGACGCGCCAGACCGTCCGCCACGTCAGCCATGGCGGCGCGGGTGCGCGGACGGATGCTGTCCTCATTCAGCAGGGCCGTCCAGCAGCCCTGCCCGTACTGCCGTGCCTGATTGCAGGCAAACAGCGCCTGTGCGCGGGTGACGGGCACGCCGAATTTGTAGTAGCAGCGCAGAAAAGTTTCCCCATCCGCGGGGTGTGCGGCCAGCGTGAAAATATCGGTCACATCGCGGACGATCTTGTTGGTAAAAAAGGTCTGGTCCACTGCCTTGCAGGCGTAGGGGATGCCCCGCCGCTCGCACAGGTCGATGATGGGCAGTGCGCTCTCGTGGTTGCGGAACAGCACCGCCGTCCCGGTATCGCAGTGCTGCGCCGTCTCAAACAAGAATGGCAGCTGATCGGCGCGGCGCGGCACGGTGACGATCTGCAGCGGTGCGCCGGGGCCCTGCGTCGGCGCGATAGTCTTGGGGCGGCGATAGCGGTTGCGCGCCACAAAGCGGTTGGCAGCCTCCAGAATCGGCTCTGTGGAGCGATAGTTCTGCTCCATCAGCAAAATCTGTGCGCCGGGATAGGTCTTTTCAAAGTCCATCAGCGCCTGGGGGTAGGCGGCGCGGAAGCCGTAAATGCTCTGGTCCTCGTCACCGACCATAAAGATATTGCCGCTTTCCTGCGCCAGCACGCGGATAATTTCATGCTGTACCTTGGACGTATCCTGCGACTCATCGACGCAGAAATACTTGTACCGCTTGCGGAACGCCGCCGCAACCGCGGGCGCACCGCGCAGGATTTGCAGCGCAAAGCAGAGCTGGTCGTCGTAGTCCATTTTGTGCGCGGCCTTCAGCGCCTTCTGGTAGCCGCGGTACAGGTCGGGCAGATTCTCAATGTCGGTTTCCAGCTCGTCCAATTCCGCGTCGGTCAGGCACATATTTTTAATGTAGGTGATGGCCGTGCGCAGATCCTTGACCGTGCTCTCGGCGGGGTACTCGTGGTTTGTGTCCTGCCATAGCCGCATGAGCAGCGGCGTGGTCTCGCTCTCATTGCGGATGAGCTCCGGCGGGGTACGGCCATACATGCGGCTGTACAGCGCGATGATGCGCGCCGCCACACCGTTGATGGTGCGGAACTCCAGCCGTGCGGCCAATTCGCCGCCGAACCGCGCCGCGAACCGGGCGCGCATCTCCTGCGTGGCGGCGACGGTGTAGGTCATTGTCAGGATGGCTTCCGGCGCAATGCCGCAGACCTCGGTCATATAGCCCAGCCGGGTGATGAGCACGGTGGTTTTGCCGCTGCCCGGCACCGCCAGCAGCAGCACCGGGCCGTTGACCGCCTCCACCGCCGCGCGCTGCTGGTCGTTCAGGGCCGCCAGATGGGCCGTTTCAAATATAGCCTTGTCCATGGCAGCTCCTTTCGTGCAGTACAAATCACCGCGCAGCAGGGGCCGCACATGTGCGGCCCGCAGCTTCACGGGGGACGCCCGCTTATAGGCAGGCCGCGGGCCGGGCATGCCCGGCCCCTACAGTGTTTCCCTATTGTACCATACATCCCGCACAAAAGCAAAGCTCCCCGTCGGATCAGCGGGGAGCAAAGCTGTTACACGCGGTCCAGCGTGCCGATGTCTGTCAACCTTGCAAAGTGTAAAAACCTGCAGCGTTTCAGCCCGCGTATTTTGTCACCCCCAAGTCTTGGATAAACGCGCATACTGTGGTACAATATGTAAGAAAGAGCAAACTTCCCATAACCAAAGGACGTCACCATGAAACAAGGCAATTTGAATATACGCTGCACCGAAGATTACGCGGTGCTGTACTGGGATAAACCCGCCGCCGCACCCAGCGGGGCGGAATACACGGTCTCCCTGAACGGCGAGGCCATTGGCCGCACAGACCGCACCCATTTTACGATAGAGGGGCTGAGCTACGGCAGTGCCTTCCGGGTGGACGTGGTCAGCGGCAGCTACTGCATCGGCTCGGCCACGCTGCAGTTCGGCAGGGAAAAACGCCGCATCGACATTACCGCCGCGCCCTACTTCTGCAAGGGCGACGGCCATATCCTGAACACCGACAATTTACAGCGGGCCATCAACGACTGCGGCGCGGACGATATTCTGTACGTGCCGGCGGGCGATTTCCTGACCGGCGCACTGCGGCTGCACAGCGATCTGGAAATTTATCTGGCCAAGGGCGCGGTCCTGCAGGGCACAACGAACATTCACGACTATTCGCCCCGCATCCCCAGCCGGTTTGAGGGCACCGAGATGCGCTGCTACTCAAGCCTTTTGAACGCGGGCGACATGAACCACAAGACCGGCCCGAACTGCCGCAATATCATCATCCGCGGCAGGGGCACGATTTGCGGCGGCGGGCAGGAGCTGGCCCGCAAGATCATTGAGGACGAGCGTGCCCGTATCAAGAGCTTTCTGGACGACAACCGGGAGCTCGTCGAAAGCTGCGAGAACAGCGACACGATCCCGGGCCGCGTCCGTCCGCGGCTTATCAATTTAAGCAACTGTGAGAACGTCTGGATCAGCGGTATCACGCTGAAAAACGGCCCGTCCTGGAACGTCCACATGATCTACTGCGACGACATCCAGACCGACCACTGCGCCTTTGTGTCCGAGGGCGTCTGGAACGGCGACGGCTGGGACCCGGATTCCTCGACGAACTGCACGCTGTTTGCGTCGGAGTTCTCCACGGGGGACGACGCTGTCGCCATCAAGAGCGGCAAGAACCCCGAGGGCAACGAAATCAACCGTCCCTGCGCGCATATCCGGGTGTTTGACTGCCGCAGCGACTGCGGCCACGGCATCTGCATCGGCAGCGAGATGAGCGGCGGCGTGGAGGACGTGCAGATCTGGGACTGCGATCTGGCGAATTCGCTGTCCGGCATCGAGATCAAGGCCACGCCCAAGCGCGGCGGCTATGTGCGCGGCGTGACCGTGCGGGACTGCATCACGCCCCGCGTCATGCTGCACAGCGTACCGTACAATGACGACGGTGTGCCCGCCGGTGCCCCGCCGAAGCTCGAGCACTGCTTCTTTGAGCGGCTTACCCTGACCGCCGAGGTGCTGGACCATGACCGCAGCCGACACGATGCCGCCCCGATCGAGATTGCGGGCTTTGACAAGCCGGGCTATGAGGTCGAGGACATTGTCTTTAAGGACATTACCATCACCAAGCCGTCCGTCGCCCTGCCGCTGGGGCTGTGCAGGGGTGTGACGCTGAGCAATCTTGCGTGTGTGAAGGAATAAGCCTAAAGCCTCCCTTTGACAAGGGAGGCCCTTCTCCCCACTTTATGAACAAATCTTAAAACTTCCTTACACCCTCTTGCACCGCGGTGCAGGAGGGTGTATTATTATCATGCTTTAATAATTAACACAAGCCAACTATTAACAGGAGGTGTTCACCAATGGGCACTGAAGCCCCTTATCTGAGCGGGGTGTTTCGCTTTGTGGCGCGGCTGCACACACTGTCCAAGCGCGGGATGCGCATGGCACTGGCCGGGCAGCCCAAATGCCGCTATGGCATGCTGCAAAGTCTGTACAATCTCATTGAGCAGCACGGCCGCGACGGCGCGATCTATGTCTCGGACATTGCGCGGCAGATGCACCAGCCTATGCCGGCGATTTCCCGCGGGCTGCGTCAGATGGAGCAGGACGGCCACATCGTCCGCGAGACAGACCCCAAGGACCGCCGCAAGACGCTGGTGCGCATCACCCCGGCAGGGGAGCGCGCCCGCAAAGCCAATGAGCAGGCCATGAACGACTACTTTGCCCGCATCATGGCGCGGCTGACCCTGGAGCAGCTGGCGCAGGCCAACGCCGTAAAGGGCGCTCTGCTCGCCGCCATCGAGGCCGAGAACGCCGCTATGAAAACCGATTTGAAAGGAGAACCCCCGCATGACGAAAATTTTTAAGCAGCTGGGGCGGCACTGGGCGGCCTGCCTGGCCGTCGTTGCGCTGCTCATCGTGCAGGCATACTGCGATTTAAGCCTGCCCGACTACACAAGCAAAATTGTGGACACCGGCATCCAGCAGGGCGGCATTGAAAGCCCCGTGCCCGACACCGTCCGCAGCACAACGCTGCAGGCGCTCGAGCTGCTCATGTCCGAGGACGACGCCGCACTGGCGGACGAAGCCTACTCCGACCCCGACGCGGACGGTGTGCGCACACTGAACCCGGACGCGGACACCGCCGCGCTGGAAAATGCGTTCACAACGCCGGACGTTGTGCTGTACATGGTCGCGGCGAAGAATGCCGCCACTGCCGCCGGTTCCACCGACACCGTGGTCCCCACGGCCTATGACCTCGACGCCGTCGCCACGCAGCTGGCCGCCGCGTCCCAGGCCCCCGGCGCACGGGAAATGCTGCAGAGCCAGCTGACGGACGGTCTCGCCCAGCTGGACGAGACCGTCGCCGACAGCCTGTCCAGCCAGGCCATGCTGCTCGTCGCGCTGGAATATGACGCCCAGGGCATTGCCCATGACGTGCAAATGTCCTATCTGCTGCGCACGGGCGGCCAGATGCTGGCTTTAACGCTGCTCATGGTTGCCGTGGCCGTCGCCGTAGGCTTTATCGCGTCCCGCGTCTCCGCCGCCATTGGCCGTGACCTGCGCCGCGACGTGTTCAGGACCGTCGTCGGCTACTCCAACGCCGAAATCGAAAAATTTTCCACTGCTTCGCTGATTACCCGCACCACGAACGACATCCAGCAGGTGCAGTTCGTCTGCGTGATCCTGCTGCGCATGGTGGCCTACGCGCCCATTTTGGGCATCGGCGGCATTATGCACGTTGCCAGCGGCAACACGGGGCTGGAATGGATCATCTTTGTGGCCGTGGCCGCACTGCTGGCACTCATCGCCGTCTTGATGAACGTAGCCATGCCGAAATTCAAGCAGATGCAAGTTTTGGTGGACCGGCTGAACCTTGTCAGCCGCGAAATCCTGACCGGCATTATGCCCATCCGCGCGTTCAGCCGCGAGGCATTTGAGGAAAAGCGCTTTGACAGGGCCAACACCGACCTGATGAAGACCCAGCTGTTCACCAACCGCACGATGGTCGCCATGATGCCGTTTATGACGCTCATCATGAACGGCACGAGCCTGCTCATCGTCTGGTTCGGCGGCAAGGCGATGGATCTGGGCAGCATGCAGGTGGGTGAGATGATCGCGTTCATCACCTACACGATGCAGATCGTCATGTCGTTCCTCATGCTCTCGATGGTCGCCGTCATGCTGCCCCGCGCCGGTGTGGCCGCGGACCGCATTGACGAGGTCATCAAGACCCCCTCGACCATCCATGACCCCGCTGCGCCCAAGGCACTGCCCGCGGACGGCACCCACGGCGTTGTGGCGTTCCATGACGTCAGCTTCCGCTATCCCGGCTCCGACGAGGACGCGCTCGAGCACATCAGCTTCACGGCCAGACCCGGCGAGACAACGGCCATCATCGGCTCCACGGGCTGCGGCAAATCTACGCTGCTCAACCTGATCCCGCGCTTCTACGATGTGACCGAGGGCAGCGTGACGATTGACGGCGTTGACGTGCGCGACATGACCCAGGCACAGCTGCACGACGAGCTGGGCTATGTACCGCAGAAGGGCGTGCTGTTCAGCGGCACGATCACATCCAACCTGAAGTTCGGCGGCGACCACATCACCGACGCCGACGCAGAGCAGGCCGCCGAGATCGCCCAGGCCACGGAGTTCATCTCCGCCAAGCCCGAGGGCTTCGACAGCCCGATTGCCCAGGGCGGCAGCAACGTCTCCGGTGGGCAGAAGCAGCGCCTTTCGATTGCCCGCGCCATTGCCAAGCACCCGCAGATCTATCTGTTTGACGACAGCTTCTCGGCGCTGGACTACAAGACCGACGTGGCGCTGCGCCGTGCGCTGAAGGCTAAAACTGACAACGCCACGGTCATTATTGTAGCGCAGCGCATCTCCACCGTGCTGCACGCGAACCAGATCCTGGTGCTGGATGAGGGCCGCATCGTCGGCAAGGGCACCCATGCCCAGCTGATGGAAAGCTGCCCCGCGTATCAGGAAATTGCGCGCAGCCAGCTGAGCCAGAAGGAACTGAATTTGCAGAAGGAGGGTGAGTGATATGCCAAGACACGGACGCATGACGACGGAGCGCGCCAAGGACTTCAAGGGCACGCTGCGCCAGCTGCTGGCCGCCATGAGCAAGTATAAGCTGTCGCTGGTCGTCGTCATTGTTTTTGCTGTTCTGTCAACCATTTTCAACATTGCAGGGCCGAAGATCCTGGCCAAGGCCACCACGGCGCTGGCCACCGGCTGGATCGCCAAGCTGCGCGGCGTGGGCGGCATCGACTTTGCCTACATCGGCAAGGTGCTGCTGTTCCTGCTGGGCATGTACCTGCTGTCCGCGGCGTTCAGCTTCATTCAGGGCTGGCTCATGTCCGGCCTGTCGCAGAAGGTCTGCTACGACTTCCGCGACCAGATCAGCAAAAAGATCAACCGCCTGCCGCTGGCCTACTTTGAAAAGCGCACCGTCGGCGAGGTGCTGTCCCGTATCACAAACGACGTGGATACGCTGGGCCAGAGCCTGAACCAGAGCGTGACCCAGCTGATCACCAGCGTTGCGACGATGGTCGGCGTGCTCATCATGATGCTGTCCATCAGCCCTAAAATGACGCTGATCGCCCTGCTGATCCTGCCGGTCTCGCTGGCGCTGGTGCTGGTGGTCGTCAAGTTCAGCCAGAAGTATTTCAAGGCGCAGCAGGCGACACTGGGCGTTGTCAACGGCCAGGTCGAGGAGGTCTACTCCGGCCACAACGTCATCAAGGCGTTCAACCGCGAGGCCGCCGTGCTGGACGACTTCAACGACGCGAACGATAAGCTGTACGAATCCGCGTGGAAATCGCAGTTTTTGTCCGGCCTGATGCAGCCCATCATGAACTTTGTGGGCAACCTGGGCTATGTGGCCGTTGCCATCGTCGGCAGCATTTTTGCCGCAGCGGGCACCATCACCATCGGCGATATTCAGGCGTTCATCCAGTACGTCAAGAACTTCACCCAGCCCATCCAGCAGCTGGCGCAGGTGTCCAACATGCTGCAAAGCATGACCGCCGCCGCCGAGCGCGTCTTTGAATTTTTGAACGAGCCCGAGGAGGACCAGCTGGCAGACCCCGCCCGCCGCGCCGACCCCGCCTGCATCGACGGCCAGGTCACGTTTGACCATGTAAAGTTCGGCTACACGCCGGAAAAGACCGTCATCCACAATTTCAGCTGCAATGTCAAGCCCGGCCAGAAGGTCGCCATCGTCGGCCCCACCGGCGCGGGCAAGACCACAATGGTCAAGCTGCTCATGCGGTTCTACGATGTGGATTCCGGCGAAATTTTGCTGAACGGCCACAACGTCAGGGACTTTGACCGCAGCGACCTGCGCGAGGGCTTCGGCATGGTGCTGCAGGATACCTGGCTGTTCAAGGGCACGATCATGGAGAACATCCGCTATGGCCGTCTGGATGCCACGGACGAGGAGGTCATTGCCGCCGCGAAGGCTGCAAACGCCGACCACTTTATCCGCACGCTGCCCGGCGGCTACCAGATGGAGCTGAACGAGGACGCCTCCAACGTCAGCCAAGGCCAGAAGCAGCTTTTGACGATTGCCCGCACGATTTTGGCGGACAACCGCATCCTGATCCTCGATGAGGCGACATCGAGCGTTGACACCCGCACCGAGCAGCGCATCCAGACGGCTATGGACCGCCTGATGCAGGGCCGCACGAGCTTTGTCATCGCGCACCGCCTGTCCACCATCCGCGATGCCGATTTGATCCTGGTCATGCGCGAGGGCGACATTGTCGAGCAGGGCACCCACGACGAGCTGATCGAAGCCGGCGGGTTCTATGCCGATTTGTACAACAGTCAGTTTGAGGATGTGACGGCTTGACAAATTGACGCAGGTTGGTTCTAAGGCTTCCCCCGCGGGGGAAGCTGTCCGCGAAGCGGACTGATGAGGGCAAAGCTCCCGCAGCCACCCATTTACGAGCAGCATCCGCAGGGTCGCCCTCATCCGGCCCTACGGGCCGCCTTCCCCCGCGGGGGAAGGCTTTTCTTTTATTGACACCCCTGCTATAATAGTAACCAAAGGGGGCATTACCTGTGGATTATGCAAAACTTACGGCGCAGGCGCGGCAGGCTGCGGAAGAACTGCTGCAGGCTGCGCATCTCGAGACCGGGGACATTTTTGTGGTCGGCTGCTCCAGCAGCGAGATCATGGGCGGGCGCATCGGCAAGGATTCCAGCATGGAGGCTGCCGCTGCCGTGCTGGCGGGCGTGCTGCCGCCATTGCAGGAGCAGGGCGTCTATCTGGCCGCCCAGTGCTGTGAGCATCTGAACCGTTCTATCGTCATTGAGCGCGAGGCCGCGAAGGCCAACGGCTATCAGATCGTCTCGGCCATTCCGCAGCCCCACGCGGGCGGAAGCTGGGCCACGAACTGCTGGCAGCGCTTTAACGACCCCGTCCTTGTGGAGGAGGTCAGGGCCGCCGCGGGCATGGACATCGGCGGCACGCTGATCGGTATGCACCTGCGCCGCGTGGCTGTGCCGGTGCGCTTGTCGATGGACCACATCGGGCAGGCAATTCTGCTCTGTGCCCGCACCCGTCCGCCGTTCATCGGCGGTTCCCGCGCCGTTTACAGTCAGGAGGAAGTGCGATGATTCCCGAAGCCCAGAAGCAGCAGATGGCCGAGGCCGTCGCGAAGATCCGTGAGACGATGGCCGCTGCCGCCAAGGCCGCAGACCGCGACCCGGCAGAGGTGCGCCTTTGCGCCGCCTGCAAGACCCGCACGGTGGAGGAGGTGCGCTACAGCGCCGACCTGCCCATTGACCTTTTCGGTGAAAACCATGTGCAGGAGCTGGTCGAAAAGACCGACGCGAACGCCTACAACGGCAAACCCGGGCACTTCATCGGGCATTTACAGACGAACAAGGTCAACAAGGTCGTAGGCCGCGCCGCGCTGATCCAGAGCGTGGACAGCACGCGCCTTTTGGATAAGATCGATGCCGCCGCGGCCCGTCTGGGGCTGGTGCAGGACATTCTCGTCGAGATCAACATCGGCGAGGAGGCCAGCAAGAGCGGCGTGGACGCCGACAGCCTGTTCCCGCTTTTGGAGGCTGCCGTCGCCAGGGAGCACATCCGTCTGCGCGGCCTGATGGCGATCCCGCCCGCCGACGCCGATGACACCGAGACCCGCCGCTTTTTTGCACAGATGCGGGAGCTTTTGGCCAGAGCCGACGCCCGGCACTATGACCGGGCACAGATGGACATTCTGTCCATGGGCATGAGCCACGACTACGCCGCCGCCATCGCCGAGGGCGCGACCATCGTCCGCGTCGGCACGGCGATTTACGGTGCACGGGATTACAGCAAAAAGGCATAATTTCAGGCTTCCCCCGCGGGGGAAGCTGTCCGCGAAGCGGACTGATGAGGGCAAAGCTTCCGCAGCGACCCGTTCACGGGATTTCGCCGCAGACTCGCTCCTCATCCGGCCCTTCGGGCCACCTTCCCCCGCGGGGGAAGGCTTTTTTATTTTCTCCCCCTGTATTCCCGCGGCGTCATCCCGTACCGCTTTTTGAACAGACGGTTGAAGTAGGACAAATTCTCAAACCCGCATTGCTCCGCAATCGCCAGCACGGTGTCGCTGCCGCTGCGCAGGGCATCGGCGGCGGCGTTCAGGCGTTGCTCGTTCAGGTATTCGGTAAAGCCCTGCCCGGTCATTTTCTTGAACCAGCGCATAAAATGGCTGGGGCTGCATCCGCAGGCCGCCGCTGCGTCTGTCACATGCAGCGCCCCCGCGTAGCCCTCATTCACAAGCTGCACCACGGTTTTCAGCCGCCGGGTGTCGGGGGTATCGGCAGGGGGCAGGTCTCCGGTGCGGCCCACCAGCGCCGCCAGAAACAGCAGCAGCTCGCCCTTTATACAGAGTTCATATCCCACGTCTTTGATCTTGTTGAATTCCTCCGCCGCGTGCAGGCACCGCACTGCCCAGTTGTAGCCCCAGTCTTCCGGGCCAAGGCGCATGGGCAGAGCCAGACGTCCGCTCTGCAGCGGCAGCAGGTACTTCTCGGCACAGATGTCACCGGCGCCGCCCAGCAGCTCCAGCTCAAAGATGATGTTTTCATATTCCATTGCCTCACCGGGCAGCTGGCGCAGGGCGTGCAGCACGCCGGGGGCAAACACGTAAATGTCGCCCGCCTGTGCCGTGTAGGTCGTCAGCCCGGCCTGCACGATGCCGCACCCTTTTTTGACAAAGACCAGCTCCATGCTGTCCTGCCAGTGCAGCGCCACCTGCGGGAAGTCCTTCGGGATCGTACATGGGTAGATATTGAACGGGAACCACGCGGCCCCGTGTTGCTTTGCTTCGCGTAAACGCTCTTGTTTCGCCATATTTTCACCTCGCATGATAGTATTGTACCATAAGTTGCGGGTATTTTGCAAGTCAGATGCACGTTTTGTGTGGTATAACCAAGTTGTACCCAAGAAGCACATACACAAATGGAGGGAACCTCTTATGAATATGACTGCTGCGATGGAAGCCAGAACCAACAAGCCCCTGACCGCCTGCACCGACCAGGAAATCTATCTGGCCCTGCTGGACATCGTCCGCGAACAGAGCGCCGCCCGCGTCCGTCCCGTCACGGGCCGCAAGCTCTACTATATCAGCGCCGAGTTTCTGATCGGCAAGCTGCTGTCCAACAACCTTATCAATTTAGGGCTGTACGACGACACCCGCGCTGCGCTGGCCGCTGCGGGGAAAAACCTGTCCGATATTGAGGAGGTCGAGCCGGAGCCCAGCCTTGGCAACGGCGGGCTGGGCCGTCTGGCCGCCTGTTTCCTTGACTCCCTCGCCACGCTGAACCTGCCCGGCGACGGTGTCGGCCTGCGGTATCACTTCGGCCTGTTCCACCAGTCCTTCAAGGACGGCGTCCAGAATGAGCTGCCCGACCCGTGGCTGACCGCCCACTCCTGGGCGGAAAAAACGGATACGGTCTATCCCGTCGAGCTGGCCGGCAAGACCTACAACGCCCGTCTGTACAAGCTGGCCGTCACGGGCTACGAGGGCCGCACGAACACGCTGAATCTGTTCGATCTCGACACCATTGATGAGAGCATCGTCCACGACGGCATCACGTTCGACAAGACCGACATCGACAAAAACCTGACGCTTTTCCTGTATCCCGATGACTCCGACGAGGCCGGACGCCGTCTGCGCGTCTACCAGCAGTACCTGATGGTTTCCGCCGGGGCCCAGCTGATTCTGGCCGAGTGTGCCGCCCGCGGCTGTGATTACCACAATCTGGCCGACTACGCCGCCATCCAGATCAATGACACCCACCCCAGCATGGTTATCCCCGAGCTGATCCGCCTGCTGGGGGAGAAGGGCATCGACTTTGACGAGGCCGTCGAGATCGTCACAAAGACCTGTGCCTACACGAACCACACCATTCTGGCCGAGGCGCTCGAAAAGTGGCCCCGCGCCTATCTGGACGCCGTCGTGCCGCAGCTCATGCCCATCATTGAAAAGCTCGACACGCTGGCCCGCACCCGCACCACCGACGAGAGTCTGGCCATCATCGACGGGGACGACCGCGTTCACATGGCCCACATGGACATCCACTTCACCCACTCGACGAACGGCGTTGCCTATCTGCACACCGAAATCCTGAAAAACAGCGAGCTGCACGGCTTTTACCAGCTCTACCCCGAAAAATTCAACAATAAGACCAACGGCATCACCTTCCGCCGCTGGCTGCTGGAGTGCGACCCGGCACTGACCGCCGAGATTGAAAAGCTCATCGGTTCCGGCTTCCGCAAGGACGCCGCCGAGCTTGAAAAACTGCTGCCCTACACGGAAAATGTCGATATTTTGCAGCAGTTCTCCGCCGTCAAGGCGCAGAACAAGCGCGCACTGGCCGACTGGCTGTACCGCACGCAGAACATCACCGTTGACCCGGATGCAATGTTCGACATCCAGTCCAAGCGTCTGCATGAGTACAAGCGCCAGCAGCTGAACCTGCTCTACCTGATCCACCAGTATCATGAGATTAAGGCCGGGCATCTGCCTGCCACGCCGCTGGTCAGCATCTTCGGTGCCAAGGCCGCCCCGGCGTACACGATTGCCAAGGACATCATCCACGCCCTGCTGACCCTGTCTAAGGTCATTGCGGCGGATCCGGTCGTGTCGAAGTATCTGCAGGTTGTCTTTGTGGAAAACTACAACGTCACCGCCGCTGAGAAGCTCATCCCCGCCTGCGACCTGTCGGAGCAGATCTCGCTGGCCTCCAAAGAGGCGTCCGGCACCGGCAACATGTAGTTCATGCTCAACGGTGCGCTGACGCTGGGCACGATGGACGGTGCGAACGTCGAGATCTGTCAGCAGGTCGGCGATGAGAACATCTATATCTTCGGCCAGACGTCCGATCAGGTTATCCACCGCTATGAGATGGGCGACTATCAGGCCAGCCAGTGGGTGGAGGGTGACCCCAACATCCGCCGCGCCGTCGATTTCCTCGTCGGGCCGGAGATGCTGGCCGCCGGGCATGAGGAAAACCTGCGCCGCCTGCACGACGAGCTGGTCTGGAAGGACTGGTTCCAGACGCTGCCCGACTTCAACGCCTATGTGGTGCGCAAGGGTCAGGCCCTGAGCGACTACGCCTGCGACCCGCTGGGCTGGCGCAAGAAGTGCGTCATCAACATTGCCAAGGCCGGCCTGTTCAGCAGTGACCGCACGATTGCCGAGTACAACAAGGACATCTGGCATCTGGGCGAGTGATCCACCTCTATAAGCAACCGCATCCCCTGTCCGCACGGGCAGGGGATTTTTGCTTGTGTATGGCTTCTTTACATGGGATGCCGGATGCAGAGGTTTCCGCTGGGCGTTGAAACGTTTCCCTTGCAAACTGTCTCTCTACCTGCTACAATAAATGCAGACTATTTGTAAGGAGCGATCACTCATGAACTGGCATCAGGCCTGTGAGCTGCCCTATTACCACGGCAGCGACCTCGGCGCAAATCCAACGGCGGAGGAGACCACCTTCAAGCTGTGGGCTCCCACTGCCTGCGGGGTCGTGGTCTGCCTGTATGCCACCGGCACCGACGCCGAGCCGGGCGCGAAAGAGCTGGGCGTACACGAAATGCGCCGCGGCGATGGCGGCGTCTGGGCCATTGTGCTGCCCGGCAACCTGCACGGGACGTATTACATCTACCGCATCTACTTTCCGGATAGCCGCGTGCATGAGGTCGTAGACCCCTACGCCCGCAGCGCCGGGGCCAACGGCACCCGCGGCATGGTGGTGGACCTGACACAGGCCGCCCCCGACGGCTGGGAGCAGGACCGGCGCCCCGACATCCCGGCCCACGCCCGCAGCGTGTGGGAGGTGCATGTGGCGGACTTTTCCGCTGACGGGCACAGCGGTGTAAAACCGGAGTGGCGCGGCAAGTTCATGGGCTTCACGCCCGATGACACCACGCTGGACAACGACGGCGAACACCCGACCTGCCTGAATTATCTGAAAAATCTGGGCATCAGCCATGTGCAATTACAGCCCATCTGCGACTACGCCACGGTGGACGAGTCCCGCCCCGACGGCGGCTACAACTGGGGCTACGACCCGCAGAACTATAACGTCCCGGAGGGCAGCTTTGCCACCGACCCGTTCCACGGCGAGGTGCGCGTCAGGGAATGCCGCGCCATGGTCGCCGCGCTGCACCGCGCGGGGCTGGGCGTCGTGATGGACGTCGTCTACAACCACACCTACCACGGCGAGAGCAATCTGGAGCGCACCGTGCCCGGCTACTGGAACCGCCGCTGGCCCAACGGCATGATGACCAACGGCTCCGGCTGCGGGTGCGACCTTGCCAGCGAGCGCCCGATGGTGCGCAAATACGTGGTCGAGTCGGTGCTGTACTGGGCCACAGCCTACCACATCGACGGTTTCCGCTTTGACCTGATGGCCTTGGAAGATGCCGACACGATGAACGCCATCCGCGCCGCGCTGGACAGTCTGCCCGGCGGCGAGAGCATTTTACTGTACGGCGAGCCCTGGATGGGCGGCGGCACGAACCTTGAAGGCAGCGCACGCCCCGCCGACAAGCGCGCCCTCGACGCACTGCATGAACGCATCGGATTTTTCTGCGATGACACGCGGGACTGCATCAAGGGCAACGTCTTTGACGCGGCCAACGCGGGCTATGTCAACGGCGCACCGCAGCATGGCTACGATGTGCTGCACTCGATCAGCGCGTGGCGCAGCGGCGCACACGGCTTCCGGCCCAAGTGCGCCGGGCAGGTCGTGCAGTACGTCTCTGCCCACGACAACTACACGCTCTGGGACAAGCTGGCCGCCGTGGGCCGCCGCGGCGATTACGACTGCCCCGACGCCGATTTGCTGGCACAGAACCGCATGACGGCGGGCATCTACCTGACCTGCCAGGGTCTGCCCTTTATGCAGGCGGGCGAGGAGTGGGGCCGCACCAAGCACGGCGACCACAACAGCTACAAGGGGCCGCTGGCCACGAACCGGCTGGACTGGACCCGCGCCCATCGCCCGGAGTTTGCCGCGCTGACGGCGTTTTACCGCGGCATGCTGGCCATCCGCCGCGCCTATCCGCGGCTGAGCGGCGCGGCAGGGGAGCCGGAGCCGTTTATTCTGGCGCTGCCGGGCTGGCTCATCGGCTTTGTGCCGGAGAACGACGGCACGGCCACGGCGGGTCAGCTGGCTGTCTACTACAACCCCGAGCGCACCCGCCAGTGGGCCAGCCTGCCCGCCGGTACCTGGCGCAAAGTAAGCGACGGCGTCCACGCCGGTGTGACCCCCTTCGGCCCCTGCTTCCGGGATGCGTTGGAGCTGGCCCCGACGAGCGTGACGGTGCTGGTGGCGGAGTAAAAGTATAATCACGTTTCATGGGAGAGGGAGAGCCTCTCCCTTTTTGTTTGTCGCCCCTTTTATTGTGGCCTTGTAGGGAGGGGTCTTGACCCCTCCGCGGGGCGTCGAGGACGCCGGCCCCTACAGCCTTGTCATTTTGTTCACAAAAACTTTGTTTGACAGACTGTCCAATTTCCCTGTATAATAGATTTATGCGTTATACGATTTGTAGAATAGCCCGCCGCTGCTACAAAGTGTTTACCACACACGGACAAGAAAGTGAAAGGGAGGCCGTCACCATGAGCGACTACGCAGTCATTGAAAAGGAAGCCCGCATTTTTACCGAGGAATGTGTCACCAACAACCGCATTGATCCCACGCTGTTTGCCCAATACGACATCAAGCGCGGTCTGCGCGACAAAAACGGCAAGGGCGTGCTGGCAGGCATCACGAACATTTCCCGCATCGACGCCTTTGAGGAGCGCGACGGCCAGAAGGTTCCCTGCGAGGGCAAGCTCTGGTACCGCGGCTACAACGTCTATGACCTGATCCGCGGTCTGCGCGGCAAGCGCTATGCGTTTGAGGGCGCGGCCTATCTGCTGCTGCTCGGCGACCTGCCGAACAAAGAGCAGCTCGAGAGCTTCACCACCTGCCTTGCCAAATGCCGCGACCTGCCGACAAACTTTGTGCGCGACGTCATCATGAAGGCCCCCAGTCACGACCTGATGAACTCGCTGACCCGCAGCGTGCTGACGCTGGCCAGCTACGATGACGACATTGGCAAGACCGACCTGCAGACCCAGCTGGAACAGTGCATCAAGCTCATCAGCGTTTTCCCGATGCTGGCGGTCTACGGCTACCACGCCTACAATTACTATGAGTGCGGCGGCAGCATGTACATCCACCGACCCGACCCGAGCCTGTCCACGGCGGAAAACCTGCTGAAGATGCTGCGTCCCGACCAGAAGTACACCGACCTCGAGGCCCATGTGCTGGACATTGCCCTGCTGCTGCACATGGAGCACGGCGGCGGCAACAACTCGACCTTCACGACCCGCGTCGTCACCTCGTCCGGGTCGGACACCTACTCCGTCATCGCGGCGGCGCTTTCCAGCCTGAAGGGCCCCAAGCACGGCGGCGCGAACATCAAGGTCATGCAGATGATGGACGACATCCGCGCTCACGTCACCGACCCGCTGGACGAGGAGGCCATGGCTGATTATCTGGGCCACATTGTGGACCGCCAGGCGTTCGACCAGAAGGGCCTGATCTACGGCATGGGCCATGCGGTCTACTCGCTGAGCGACCCGCGCGCGGTGGTGTTCAAGAGCTTTGTCCACCAGCTGGCCGACGCCAAGGGCCGCAGCCGCGACTTTGAGTATTACAATACGATCGAGCGGCTGGCCCCGCAGGTCATTGCCGAGAAGCGCCATATTTATAAAGGTGTCTCGACGAACGTGGACTTCTACTCCGGCTTTGTGTATGACATGCTGGGCATCCCGGTGGAGCTGTACACCCCGATCTTTGCGGTTGCGCGTATCGTCGGCTGGTCCGCCCACCGCATGGAGGAGCTTGTCAACGTGGATAAGATCATCCGCCCGGCCTACCAGAGCATCATGCAAACCAGGGAGTATGTGCCGCTGGAGGAGAGATAAAAGAGAAAAAAGAGAGAAGAATTTTCGCACAGGGCGAAGGTTCTTCTCTCTTTTTATTGCCTGCTTTAAAGCCTCCCTTGAGGGGAGGTGGCCGCGGGCCGGAGGGATGGGTGGGAGCTGCTGTCTAAATCGTCAGCCTGCCGCCCACCCCTCACCGCCTGCGGGCGGAGCTCCCCTCCCGGGGAGCTTTTTAAGAAAATCCGTCCAAAACCACCTTCAGTTCTGCCCAGATGTTCTCCTGCGAGGCACTGTAACAAAGGCTATCCGTATAGGGACGGCAATAGACTTGGTACAAAATGCCGTCCTGCGCAAAGTAGGCTCTGGACTGGATGAAGGGCCTCGAGTTCGGGTTGCTTGTACAGTGGGGGATCAGCGCGGTGTTGCCGTTGGCCATGGGGTAGCTTTCACATTGCCACGTTAACCCGGCACTTTTTTGCCAATACAAATCCGTTGCCATCTCCTTGGGCGCATCCCCAAGATAGGCAACTGCCATGATTTCTACATTGTAGCCATCCAAAAGCACACCCGTGCGTAGGTAGAGCTTGTCCGGTGTATCGCCGCGCCCGATGGGAATAAATCCGGCGGGATATTCCTGAAATTTCGGCGTATAGGGCATACCATCGTCATATTCATCCGGGATGTCGATCATGCCGGACGGATACATGGCAATCGACGGGAAAGTGCTTGTATCTCCCTCATCCAGCAGCGTGTTCTGCGCCAGCGGCAGACCAGTCGCGGTAGTCATTTCCACCCAGCTGTCGTAACCGCGTGCAGCCCGGGCGTACCAATCGGCGTAGTCCGCGTCGGTGGGGTGCAGCTGGCCGTTTATGTTGGCGTTCATCGGCAGCCAGCCATCGTCCGACATCTCCCCATTATGGTTTGCCACCATTCCCGCCAGCAAATCCTCATCCAGCGCAAAATACTGCCGCTCATACGTGATGGCGTACCCGGTGTTGGCCTCCGGCGCAAAGGACGGGCGCGGGTTTTCGCGCAGGTTCGTGAACTCTGCCGTGCCTGCCAGCACTCCGGCGGCAATCAGCAGCGGCGCGGCCAGGCAGATTGCCAGCTTCCAGCGCGGGTGCCGTGCGGGGGGCGCGTCGGGCAGGTGCTCAGCCACGGCGGGCCATAGGTCAACGCCTGCCGGGTGCAGGCCGCCGGTCAGCTTTTCGTGCAAATACGCTTCTTCGCGGTCATACTTCATAGTGCTCACCCTCCTTCAATCGCTGCGCCAGCTGCTTTTTGGCGCGGTGGTAGCGTGTGCGCAGATAGGCGGCGGGCCGTCCGTGAATGCACGCCAGTGCGGCGTAATCCAGCCCGTCCAGCACACGCTCTAAGATCAGGGCCCGATCCAGCGGGGCCAGCGTGTTCAGCGCCGCGCGCAGCTCTTCGCTGATGCCGGGGTCCTGCTCCAACGGCTCCGGGGTGGGGTAGGCCGCCGCACGTTTGGTTGCCCGCAGCATGTCCAGCGAGGTGCGGTAGGCGATGCGGTAGAGCCACGCGCGCTCGTTGTCGGTGCCGTCATGGCGCAGCGTGTGGCGCTGCTGCCACGCCTTGATGAAGGTTTTCTGCACAGCATCCTGTGCGTCGGCCTCGCACCCCAGCAGGCTGGTGCAGTACCGCAGCAGTGCAGCGGTATGGGCATGTACGAACTTTTCTAAATCCTGTTCGTTTTGCATCGGCTCGCCTCCTTTCACCCTTATAACGCCGACGGGAGCGGGAATGTGTCACAAATCAAGCATTTTCTTGGCCCCCTCTGGCGCAAGCGCCACCTTCCCCGTATCGGGGGAGTCTGTCTCGCAGAGGGAGGCAAGAAAAAAGAGCCCCGCGGGGCTCTTTTTTTACATCAATGTGCTAAGACGGTATTTTTTATTTTCTTGTACACCGCATTTGCTGCCAGCGGCAGAACCAGGCCCGCGGCGGTGTAGGCAAGCCACCAGGCACCGCCCGTAAAGTAAATCGGGAATGCGGCCAGAAGATACGGCTCTCCGCCTGTGGCCAGCAGGCCAAGCCAGGTCACGAGCTTGAAGCTCAAAAAGTGCAAAATCACAATCGGCATCGTCGCACGGCCCAGATAGGCCAGCGCCGCCCGGACACAGGGCAGGGGAGCGGTCAGGCACGCGGCCTCCCGCACCAGCACCCAGCCCGCCAGGCTGGCAAGCAGCAGGAAAATCGGGCCGCTGTATCCATTGCCCGCCAGACCCACAGAGCCGAGCTGCCCCAGAATCAGCAGCACCGCAAAGGCCGCCGCGGCAAAAATACCACGCTGGTACGTCGGTATGCTTTCCCGCGTCGTGCGCCGCAGGACCGTGCCCAGGTAGAACAGGCAGTAGCAGCTGGCCGCAATGCCCAGCCCCCACACGTTCCATCCGGCCAGCCTGCAGCGCCAGCCCACCCACAGCAGCACGCCGGAAAAAAGTCCCTGCGGCAGCAGCGTATCGGCACCATGCAGCAGCCTTTGCAGAATAAATTCCACCAAAGCGTACAGAATAGATACTTGAAACAGTGCTTGGATGAACCACATCGCGCCGCCCAACTGGGTGCCACCGTCAAACACGCACCAGTGTACGGTGCGGCCAATCACATCCTTCGCCGTCACGGGCGTTGTGACGGCATTGCCGGGAACCTGCAAAATGCGCTCATCACTCGTCAAAATATTCAGCTTTAAAAACAGGTTGTTCAGCACGGTAAAGGCGGTGTTTGCCAGCACAAAGGGCAGCCAGAGCGTGACGGCTTTGCGCTTGATAAAGTGCACCGGCCCGCCGCGCAGGCTGAAAAGCCAGCCGCTCAGCATAAAAAACAGGGCCATGTGGAACAGGTAGATGAAGTCCGTCCCGCGAAAGCCCGAATGCCCCAGCACCATAAGCACAATGCCGATGCCGCGCATACTATCTATTACAGGGTCACGCTGTTTTGCCATAAATCAGAACCTCACTGCGCGTTTTTGGCGCGGCATTTCGGGCAGATGTAGCGAATCGTCAGCGTGTAGCCGCGTACCTCGGTACCGATGGCGGACTCAATGTCGCGGATCAGCCCCACCACCGGCAGGTCGGCCAGGTCGCCGCAGCTGTCACACAGCAGGTGGCCGTGGGGGGTCGGGTTGGCGTCGTAGCGGTCCGGGCCGTCGGGCATTTCCAGATGACCGATCTCACCGTCCAGCTCCATCAATTTCAGGTTGCGGTACACAGTGCCGCGCGCAATGTGCGGCATGGCCTGCCGCGCATGGCTGAAAATTTCGTCAGCGGTCAGATGCTCCGGGCATTTTTCACGCATGATACCCAAAATCAGGGCGCGTTGGCGGGTCATGGGCAGACCTCCTTTTCTGTTTTAAGAATATATCTTATTCAGATAGTACACTAAAATGTATGCTTTGTCAACCGTCTGTGCAAGATCACTAAGATTCCATTCCGAAATTTTACTTGACAGGGGCTGTTTGTATGCTATAATAAAGTCATATTAAGACTCATTCCTATTTAAACGGAGGTATTCATTATGGAACTCAGAGGCAGCAAGACCGAGAAAAACCTGTGGGAGGCTTTCGCAGGTGAGAGCCAGGCCCGGAACAAATACACCTATTTCGCGTCCAAGGCCAAGAAGGAGGGCTATGAGCAGATCAGCGCCATCTTCACCGAGACCGCCAACAACGAGAAGGAGCACGCCAAGATCTGGTTCAAGCTGTTGATGGAAAACGGCGAGATCCCCGACACGCTGACCTGCCTGAAGATGGCCGCCGCGGGCGAGAACGAGGAGCACACCTCGATGTACCCGCGCATGGCCGCCGAGGCAAAGGCGGAGGGCTTTACCCAGATCGCCGCGCTGTTCACGATGGTCGCCGCGATTGAGAAGGACCACGAGGAGCGCTACAAAGCGCTGGCCGCCAACATTGAGGCAGGCAAGGTCTACGCCCGCGAGACCGAGCAGGTCTGGCAGTGCCGCAACTGCGGGTTCGTCTATATCGGTCAGCACGCGCCGGTCAAGTGCCCGGTGTGCGCACATCCGCAGAGCTATTTTGAGCTGAAGAGCAGCAACTATTAAGTTGTAAAGAAGCGGCAGCCGCAGAGCTTCCGGGCGCATCTCCTATACGCCCCTACGTGTAGGGATCGATGCTTGGCATTACCCCGGGAGCTTTGCGGCTGCCGCTGTGTTATGTGCAAATGCCCGCTTCTGGCTGGTTCGTAGGGGAGGGTCTTGACCCTCCCGCGGGGCTTTGCGCCGCCGCAAGTGTCCCGGGAGACACTGCCCCCATTGGCTATTGCTGTAGGGCGGGGTTCTCTCACCCCGCCGCGGCGGCCTGGGGGCAGGCCGCCCTACGGTTTTCATGGAAGATGTGCGCTGGCTCACGGGGCGTCGGAAACGCCGCCCCCTACAGCTGCAATTTTTTCTCAAATTTTTGCTTGACAACCGCTCTATATCATGCTATATTGTTAGCGTTAGTTAAGGCTAACCGTAGCAAGTATCCGACTTCGGAACAACCATAGCCCGCCCGGTGCGGTTCTCTCCCCGTGCCGGGCGGTTTTATGGGGCTGATGGTTAGTAGGCACTAACCATTGTAGAGGTAAGGAGTCATCTTATGCAGCAATCGCGTGTCATCCCCAGCCCGCGCAGCTTCGCCTGCGATCTGGCCACCCTATGCGCCCCCACACTGGCGGGGCTCAAGCCTGCCAGCCTGTTCCGCTACCAGCCCGCGCCCGGGCAGGATGCCGCCGCCATGGCCTCCGCCTGGCACGCCGCGCTGTCGCCCCGCGGGGTCACGGTGCGGGTGCTTAGGCAGTGTCCGCGCACCGGGGCTGTACTGGTCTATGTATACCGCCCGGCCCATGTGGCCAGGCTATTGGCAGCGCCGCACATGCTGGACTTTCTGGCTGGGGAGGGCTACACCCCCGGCACCGCAGACGAGCTGCTGGACCAACTGGCCGAAAGGCTCTGTTGCGAGGGAGATTTCCCGCATGAGATCGGCGTTTTTCTGGGCTACCCGCTGGCGGATGTCATCGGGTTCATCCAAAACCGCGGCAAAAACTTTACCGCGTGCGGCTATTGGAAGGTCTACACCGATCCCACCGCTGCGCAGGCAGAGTTTGACCGCTATAAAAAGTGCGAGCGCATCTACGCCCGCTGCTATTACAACGGCACCCCGATCAGGCGGCTGACAGTGGCCGCCTGACGATGCACCATAAAAATTATAAAAGGAGTAGTTATTTATGAGCAAGATTGCAGTTATCTATTGGAGCGGCACCGGCAACACCGAGGCCATGGCCGATTTGGTCGCCAACGCAGCTGCCGCCGCCGGCGCTTCTGTTGACAAGTTCACCGCCTCCGAGTTCAACGTTTCCTCCGCCGGCGACTACACCGGCTTTGCGCTGGGCTGCCCCGCCATGGGCGCCGAGCAGCTGGAGGAGAGCGAGTTCGAGCCGATGTACCAGGATCTGCGCGGCTCTCTGAGCGGCAAACCCGTTGGCCTGTTCGGCTCCTACGGCTGGGGTGACGGCGAGTGGATCCGCACCTGGGCCGAGGACGCCGAGGCCGCCGGTGCCCGTCTGGTCGTTGAGCCTGTCATGGCCAACGGTTCCCCCGACGGCGACGCCGAGACTGCCTGTGCAGCCCTTGGTACCGCTCTGGCCAATGCCTGATTTTCTCCATATCCATCCATACCGGGAGGGGCAGCGATGCCCCTCCTTCTTTGTTTGCGCGGCAGGAGCCGGGCATGTGCGGCCCCTGCCGGGCAGTATCAAAAAAGATACCTCTTGACAAAAAGCAAAGCAGAAGTTAGTATATTCTAAGTCAAATTAGAAAGCACTAACCAGGAGGTTTTTTATGGCAAACGTCATTATTGTTCTGATTCTGGTGGCTGCCGTCGGCTACGGCATCTACAGCTTTATCCACCATCTGCGCCACGGCGGCGGCTGCTGCGGTGAGCATGACGCCCCCGCTAAAAAGGTCAGGGCGGCGGACACCAACAAGAGCCACTATCCGCACCGCCTCGTCATGGGCGTGGACGGCATGACCTGCCAGAACTGCCAGCGCCATGTGGAAAACGCATTGAACACCCTGCCCGACACGCTGGCCGAGGTGAACCTGAGCGCCCGGAACGTGACGGTCTGGACGAAGGCCGACGCCGACGAGGAGGTCATCCGCAAGGCCATCCGCGACGCAGGCTACCTGCCGCTGCGCACGAAGGAAAAGGTGTGATTTTTCGGGCACGCCCGGCCCCTACCGCACTATGTAAAAAAGGAACAACCGCTTATGATGATCAACAAACGCCTGATTTCGATGATGGGCGACTCCAAACGGTACATTGCGTGGAATGTTGTGCTGCAATTCCTTGCGCTGCTGGCCAACATCGTGATGATCTTCGCCGTGTCCCTCTTTCTAACGGGACTTGTGCGCAGAGAGCCGGACCTGCCCACCGCACTTCTGTACATTCTCGGTGCGCTGATCGTGCGCTTTTTCTGCACGCGCGGCGCGGCGTCGGCCAGCTACAACGCCAGCTGCACCGTCAAAAAAACGCTGCGTGCCGCCATTTATGAAAAGCTGCTCCGCCTGGGCGGCAGCTACACCCAGGCCGTGCCCACCGCGGAGGTTTTGCAGCTGGCAGGCGAGGGCGTCGAGCAGCTCGAGACCTACTTCGGCGCGTATCTGCCGCAGTTTTTCTACGCCATGATCGCACCGGTCACGCTGTTTATTGCGCTGGCCCCAGTCAGTCTGCACGCGGCGGTCATCCTGATGATCTGTGTGCCGCTGATTCCCGTTTCCATCGTAGCTGTGCAGAAGTTTGCCAAAAAACTGCTAGGCAAGTACTGGGGCCGGTACGCTGCGCTGGGCGACAGCTTTTTGGAGAACCTGCAAGGGTTGACCACGCTCAAGATTTATCAGGCCGACGGGGCCCGCCACGCGGCCATGAACCGTGAGGCCGAGCACTTCCGCAAGGTGACGATGAAGGTGCTGACGATGCAGCTCAACTCGATCATCGTCATGGACGTCATCGCCTACGGCGGCGCGGCGCTGGGCATCATCGTGGCCGCGCATGAGTTCAATGCAAACCGCGTAACATTGCCGGGCGCGCTCTGCATCATTCTGCTGTCGGCGGATTTCTTCCTGCCGATGCGCGCGCTGGGGTCGTACTTTCACGTTGCCATGAACGGCATGGCCGCCAGCGACAAAATTTTCAAGCTTTTGGACCTGCCCGAGGGCAGCGCCAGGACCGCCCAGCTCGGCGCGGACTGCGCGATTGCCTGCCGTGACCTGCACTTTGGCTACACGGCCGAGAAAGAAACGCTGCATGGCTTAAATCTTGACTTCCCGCAGGGCAGCTTCACCGCGCTGGTGGGCGAGAGCGGCTGCGGCAAGTCCACGATTGCCGCCGTGCTGACCGGGCGCGTGTCCGGCTACACGGGGCATGTGACCATCGGCGGGCAGGAGCTTTCCGCCGTCAGCGAGGCCAGCCTGCTCAAAAATGTAACGCTCGTCAGCCTGGGCAGCCACCTCTTTAAAGGTACGGTGGCCGACAACCTGCGGATGGCCGCGCCCGGCGCAGACGACGGTGCGCTGTGGGGCGCGCTGGAGCAGGTGAACCTGGCGGACTTCCTGCGCTCGATGGACGGACTGGACACCCCGCTGACCGAGGGCGGCGGCAACCTGTCCGGCGGCCAGCGGCAGCGGCTGGCACTGGCCCGCGCACTGCTGCATGACAGTCCCGTCTACATTTTTGACGAGGCAACGTCCAACATCGACGTAGAGAGCGAGAACGACATCATGGCGGGCATCCACCGGCTGGCCGGGCGCAAGACGGTCATCCTGATTTCCCACCGCCTTGCCAACGTGACAAAGGCGGACAATATTTACGTGCTGGATCACGGCCATCCGGCGGGGCAGGGCACGCACGAGGCACTGCTGGCGCAGGGCGGGCTGTACGCCGACCTGTGGAACCGCCAGCAGGCACTGGAAAACTACGGGAAGGAGGCACAGTGATGGAAAACAAACGTACTCGCGGCAATTTCAACGTCATGTACCGCCTTGTTGGGCTGGTACGCCCTCTCGCCCCGGTCATGGTCTGCGCCGTTCTGCTGGGCGTAGCGGGCTTTCTCTGCGCCATCTTCATCCCGGTTCTGGGAGTGTATGCGCTGCTGGACAGCCTGCATTTTTCTGTGCCCGTTGTGCTCAAAACCGCCTGTATTTTGCTGCCGATTCTGGCCGTTGCCCGCGGCGTGCTGCACTACGCGGAGCAGGGCTGCAACCATTTTATTGCGTTCAAGCTGCTGGCGCTCATCCGGGACAAGGTCTTTGGCGTCCTGCGCCAGCTGGCCCCCGCCAAGCTGGAGGGCCGCGACAAGGGTGACCTGATTGCCGTGCTGACTGCGGACATTGAGCTGCTGGAGGTTTTTTACGCGCACACGATCTCGCCCATCTGCATTGCCGTCATCGTAAGCGTCGTTATGACGTGCTTTATGGGAAGCTATGCACCCGCGCTGGGGCTGTACGCGGCGCTGGCCTATGCGGTCATCGGCATCGGCATACCCGTGGCAGCCGCCAGAGGTGCGCGCAAATCGGGCGAGAGCTTCCGCGCGGAGTTCGGCGCGCTGAACGGCTTTGTACTGGACAGCCTGCGTGGCGTGCGGGAGAGCCTGCAATACAACGACGGCGCGCATCGGCTGGAGCAAATCAACCAGCGCACCGACGCGCTGGCCGGGCAGGAGCGCCGCCTGAAGGAGGCCGGCGGCACGGCACAGGCCGTGACCGGGGCCATCATCCAGCTGTTGGACGCCGGTATGCTGGCGCTGGCTGGCAGCCTGTTCATGGCGGGTGCCATCGGGTTTGACGGTGCGCTCGTCAGCGTTGTGGCACTCATGAGCAGCTTCGGCCCGGTCATCGCGCTGGCGAATCTCGGCACCGGGCTGCAAAGCACCTTCGCCGCGGGCAACCGCGTTCTGGATATTCTCGATGAGCAGCCCGCTGTGCGCGAGGTCACCGACGGCAGGGACATTGTGTTCCGCGGTGCCGACGCCCGTCGCGTGACCTTCGGCTACCGCGACAGCGAGATTTTGAAGGAGGTCAGCCTGCACATCCCGGAGCACGGCATCGTGGGCATCACGGGCCGCAGCGGCAGCGGCAAATCCACGCTGCTCAAGCTGCTCATGCGGTTCTGGGACACGGATTTAGGCCGGGTCGAGATCTCCGGCGAGAACATCAAGGGCGTCAACACGGCGTCGCTGCGCGCAGCGGAGAGCTTCGTCGAGCAGGACACCGTGCTGTTCCATGACAGTATTGAAGAAAATGTCAAAATTGCCAACCGGAACGCGACCCATGAGCAGGTCGTGGCAGCCTGCAGGAAGGCGTCCATCCACGACTTTATCATGACGCTGCCGCAGGGCTACGACACGCCCGTCGGGGAGCTGGGCGATACCCTCTCGGGCGGCGAGCGGCAGCGGCTCGGTGTGGCACGGGCGTTTCTGCACGATGCACCGTTCATCCTGCTGGACGAACCGACGAGCAACCTCGACAGCCTGAACGAGGCCGTCATCTTGCGCAGTCTGGCCGAGGAGCGGGCCAGCAAGACCGTGGTGCTTGTATCCCACCGCGCCTCGACGATGCGAATTGCTGACACGACGTACTCTGTGGAAAACGGGAGGATGAGCTGATGGCCGTTACGAACACTGTAGGGGGCGGCGTCCCCGACGCCCCGGAGAAGAAGCGCCAACAGGAAAAGGCCACTGTCGGCCTGATGATCGAGCTATACTGCCGCGGCCATCACGGCACGCCCAGGGGTCGGCTCTGCCCCGACTGCGCGGTCCTGCGGGACTACGCCGACGCGCGGGTGGACCACTGCCCGCATATAGCGACCAAAACGTTCTGCAGCGTCTGCCAAACGCACTGCTACAAGCCCGAGATGCGGGAGCGCATCCGCCAGGTCATGCGCTGGAGCGGTCCGCGGATGCTGTTCCACCATCCCGTTTTGGCGGTGCGGCATCTGGCAGAGACGCGGAAGCAGAAAAAGGGGCAATAAGATATTGAATATGCCGGAAGGGGAGAGAGGTCCCTCCGGCTTTTTTGCTGTCTGTAGGGGCCGGGCACGCCCGGCCCTCGGCCTTCCCGCAAGCGCGGCGTTACAGGTAGGCTGCGGGCGGGGCATGCCCCGCCCCTACCGGGTGGTTTCCGTAAGTGCACATCACAGCCCGGCTTCTGCCGTGATGCTTTCACAATTTGTTCAAAGCTGCACAATTTAAGTTAGTAATAACTATCTACTTTTCACAAACCTGTTTGGTTAGCCTAACTTCCGTATTGACATCGGGAGTTAGTGGTGGTAAACTACCATCGTAAGCGGTTAGAGCGTTCTAACCGCATGCTTTTGCTCCAAGCGTTAGCATAGGCTAATATATTGCAGAATCGCAAAAGGGGAGTGTGTGGAATGCCTTTAACGATGACTAAAGCAGGCGATACCGTTACCATCCGAAAGATCACCGGCAAGGATGAGGTCCGCCAGCATCTGGCCGAGCTTGGCTTTGTCGTGGGGGAGACCGTTACCGTGGTCAATGAGATCAGCGGCAACCTCATCCTTCAGGTCAAGGAAGCGCGCATCGCGCTGGATAAGACCCTGGCCATGCGCATTATCGTTGCGTAAAAAATTTGGAATCACAGCCCCTCGGCTGTTTGATTGATTGTACCAAGAGGAGGAACGAAGTATGAAGACTCTGAAAGATGCACAGGTCGGCCAGACTGTCACCGTTGCCAAGCTGCACGGCGAGGGTCCTGTCAAGCGCCGTATCATGGACATGGGCCTGACCAAGGGCACCAGCGTCTATGTCCGCAAGGTGGCCCCTCTGGGCGACCCGATGGAGCTGACGGTCCGCAACTATGAGCTCAGCGTCCGCAAGGCAGACGCCGAGATGATCGAGGTTGAGTGATTGCATTTTTAAGAAAGGGGTATAACCAACATGGCAATTAAAATTGCTCTGGCAGGCAACCCGAACTGCGGTAAAACCACCCTGTTCAACAGCCTGACCGGTTCTAACCAGTATGTCGGCAACTGGCCCGGCGTTACCGTTGAGAAGAAGGAGGGCAAGCTCAAGGGTCACAACGATGTCGTGATTCAGGACCTGCCCGGTATCTACTCGCTGTCTCCCTACACGCTGGAGGAGGTCGTTGCCCGCGGCTACCTCGTTAATGAGAAGCCTGATGCCATCCTCAACATCATTGACGGCACCAACATCGAGCGTAACCTCTACCTGACCACCCAGCTGATTGAGCTGGGCATCCCTGTGGTCATGGCCGTCAACATGATCGACCTCGTCCGCAAGAACGGCGACAAGATCGACCTGAAGAAGCTCTCCGCCGAGCTGGGCTGCGAGGCCGTGGAAATCTCCGCCCTGAAGAACGAGGGCAGCGACAAGGCCGCCGAGCTGGCCGTTGCCGCCGCCAAGAAGGGCAAGGCAGGCGAGCTGCCCCATGTCTTTACCGGCAGCGTTGAGCATGCCATCGCCCACATTGAGGAGTCCATTCAGGGCAAGGTCGATGACCGCTTCCTGCGCTGGTACGCCGTCAAGCTGTTTGAGCGTGATGACAAGGTGCAGGCCGAGCTGAACCTCAGCAAGGAACTGCTTGACCACATTGATGCCCACATCGCTGACTGCGAGAAGGAAATGGATGATGACGCCGAGAGCATCATCACCAACCAGCGCTATGCTTACATCAACGGTGTTGTTGACAAGGCCGTCAAGAAGAAGCCCCGCACCGAGAACCTGACCGCCTCCGATAAGATCGACCAGATTGTCACGAACCGTATTCTGGCCCTGCCGATCTTCGCAGCCATCATGTGGCTGATGTATGCCATCGCCATGGGTACCTCCGTGGCGGACGGCGGCATCGGCATCGGCACCTTTGCCACCGGCTGGACGAACGACGTCCTGTTCGGCGAGATCGTCCCCAACGCCCTCGGCGGCCTGCTGGAGAGCATCGGTGTTGCTGGCTGGCTGTACGGCCTGATCATGGACGGCATCGTTGCCGGTGTCGGCGCGGTTCTGGGCTTCGTTCCCCAGATGCTCGTTCTGTTCTTCCTGCTCTCCATTCTGGAGGATGTCGGCTATATGGCCCGCGTTGCCTTCATTATGGACCGTATCTTCCGCAAGTTCGGCCTTTCCGGCAAGAGCTTCATCCCCATGCTGGTCGGCACCGGCTGCGGTGTTCCCGGTGTCATGGCCTCCCGTACCATCGAGAATGAGCGTGACCGCCGTATGACGATCATGACCACCTGCTTTATTCCCTGCGGTGCTAAGATGCCCATCATCGGCCTGATTGCAGGTGCTTTGTTCGGCGGCAGCAGCTGGGTCGCCACCTCTGCTTACTTCATCGGCTTTGCAGCCATCATCATCTCCGGCATCATCCTGAAAAAGACGAAGCTGTTCGCCGGTGATCCTGCTCCGTTCGTTATGGAGCTGCCCGCTTACCATGTGCCCGCATGGGGCAACGTCCTGCGCGCTACTTGGGAGCGCGGCTGGTCCTTCATCAAGCGTGCCGGCACCGTCATTCTGGCTGCCACCATCATCCTGTGGTTCCTGCAGGGCTTCGGCTTCGAGAATGGTGCCTTCACGATGGTCGAGGATCAGGACAACTCCATTCTGGCTATCGTGGCCAGCACGATCTCTTGGATCTTTATCCCGCAGGGCTTCGGCAACTGGCGTGCAACCGTTGCGTCCATCTCCGGCCTGATTGCCAAGGAGAATGTTGTCGGCACCTTCGGTGTTCTGTATCACTATGCTGACGAGCTTTCTGAGAACGGCGATGAGATCTGGCCTGAGGTTGCTGCCAGCTTCACCGCGATCTCCGCTTACAGCTTCATGATCTTCAACCTGCTGTGCGCCCCCTGCTTCGCTGCTATGGGCGCCATCAAGCGCGAGATGAACAACGGCAAGTGGACGGCCATCGCCATCGGCTATATGTGCCTGTTTGCCTACTGCGCCTCTCTGGTCGTCTACCAGATCGGCGGTCTGATCACCGGTGAGGTTGGCTTCAACTTCTTCACCATCGTGGCAGTCGCCATCATTGCACTGACGATCTACCTGCTGTTCCGTCCCAACAAGTACGAGGGCGTCAACGAGGTTCAGTTCGATTCCAAGAAGGCTGTTGCTTCCAAGTAATCTTGAATGTATAATAATACCGTATTCTTCCGGAAAGGAGCGGACTTTTTATGATGGAATTTTTAGCGGCCAACTTCAATCTCCCCACGATCATCGTTTCGATCATCGTGTTCGGCGGTACGGGCTGGCTGATGTATCATGAACACAAGACCGGTGGCCTCGGCTGCTGTGACGGCTCCTGCGGGGGCGGCGGCTGCGGCAGTCACGGCGGCTGCACAGGTAATTGCAAGACCTGCGGCGGTGCCTGCCACAGTAAGTAAAGCATAAGTGCCTGAAGGGGGCGCGGGTCCGTTCGTGGCCCGCGCCCTCTTTTTAGTTTGGTATAAGGAGAGATGTACCTTGACCCTGACCGATTCCAACCTGCGTTATCTGCTGACCATCCACCATCTGGCGCAGCAAAGCACCGAGGTCTCGCCGCTGGCACTGGCGCAGGCCATGGGCGTGACCAAGCCCAGCGTCACCAGCATCCTGACCAGCCTGATGAAGCAGGGGGTCATTGTGCGGCGGCGGTACGGCAAAATTTACATCACGGACCGCGGCGTGCTCTACGCGCGCTATTACGACGAGCTGGTCGAGAAGATTTTGCAGCACTTCCCGCTGGCGGGCGAAGGCTTCACCCCCGAGGAATGCTACAGCGCCGCGGTGGCCATGGCCGTGTCGCTGCCCGCAAGGGAGATCGACGAGAAGTGCGAAGCGCTGTACGACAACGAGAACAAGTAAACCGACAGGACTCCATGTAGGGGCCGCACATGTGCGGCCCTCCGCCTTTCCATAGACGCTCGTCTGCCCCACACGCAAGGGCCGGGCATGCCCGGCCCCTACCGCACCGCGTAAAAAGCCTATTGCACACCGCCACGAATTGTGGTAAAGTAAATTTATATAGGTATAAACGAGGGGGAACCATAATGCAGCTGAATCCGCATTACGCCGAGCTGAACGAGAGCTATCTGTTCAGCACCATTGCCCACAAGGTAGCCGACTACCAGAAGGCCCATCCCGAGGCAGACGTCATCCGTCTGGGCATCGGTGACGTCACCCTGCCGCTGGCGGCATCCGTGACGGAGGCCATGCACAAGGCCGTTGAGGAGCAGGGCCACAAGGGTACGTTCCACGGCTATATTCCCAGCGAGCAGGGCTATGAGTTCCTGCGCGACGCTATCCGCAGGTATTACGCGGGCCACGGTGTCGAGCTGGATATGTCCGAAATTTTCATCTCCGACGGTGCCAAGAGCGACCTGGGCAACCTGCTGGACCTGTTCAGTCAGGACAACACGATCCTTGTTCCCGACCCGGTCTACCCGGTCTACGTCGATGACAATGTGATGGCTGGCCGCAAGATTCTCTACCTGCCCGCCACGGCGGAGAACGGCTTCCTGCCGATGCCGGACGAGGCCCCCCACGCGGACATCGTCTACATCTGCAGCCCCAACAACCCCACCGGCGCGACCTACTCCGTCGAGCAGCTCAAGGCCTGGGTCGCTTGGGCGAAGGCCAATGACGCGGTCATCCTGTTTGACGCCGCCTACGAGTGCTTCGTCTCCGAGCCGGGTCTCGCCCGCAGCATCTTTGAGGTCGAGGGCGCGAAGGAGGTTGCCATCGAGGTGTGCAGCTTCTCCAAGATCGCAGGCTTCACCGGCACGCGCTGCGGCTACACCGTCGTGCCGCAGGCGCTGGCCGGCGGCAAGCTGAACAAGATGTGGCTGCGCCGCCAGACTACGAAGTTCAACGGCGTCGCCTATGTTGTGCAGCGCGGTGCCGAGGCCGTCTTTACCGACGAGGGCATGAAGGAGATCCAGCAGAACCTCGACTACTACCGCGCCAACGCCGCTGTCATTGCGGCAGCGCTGGACGAGGCCGGTGTCTGGTACTGCGGCGGCAAGAACAGCCCCTACATCTGGCTGCGCTGCCCCAACGAGATGGGCAGCTGGGAGTTTTTTGACTGGCTGCTCGAGCACGCCCACGTTGTGGGCACCCCCGGTGAGGGCTTCGGCCCCTGCGGCAAGGGGTATTTCCGTCTGACGGCGTTCGGCGATGCCGAGCGCACCAAGGAGGCCGCCGCACGCATCAAAGCGGCGCTGGCCACACTGTAATATTGCGGGAGGGTTTACACCATGAAACCAAATGAAGAAATCATGGAATTTCTGAAAGAGAATCCCACCTTCTACCTTGCCACCGTCGATGGCTATCTGCCCCGCGTGCGTCCCATCGGTTTTGCCATGTGGTACAACGGCCACCTGTGCATTGCCCTGGGCAAGCACAAGGCCGCCTACAAGCAGCTTTTGGACAACACGAACCTCGAGATCTGCGCCGCCAATGACCGCGGCGAGTGGCTGCGCGTGCAGGGCACGGCGAACTTTGACAACAGCCCCGAGGCCCAGGCCGCCGCGTTCCAGGTCATGCCCCAGCTGGCCGATATGTATAATGAGGAGACGGGCAACAAGCTCGGCATCATCTACCTCGACCATCTGTCCGCCAAACTCTTCTCGATGTCCGGTGCTGTGAAGGACATTATGAACTACTGATACTTATAAAACAGGGCAGCCCCGGTATGCGTTGTGCATACCGGGGCATTTTTGCGTTGCCGAGAGCGGGCACGGGCGGATATGGAATCCGCCCCTACAGCCCTTAAAAATCGGCTTGTAGGGAGGGGTCTTGACCCCTCCGCGGGGCGTCGAGGACGCCGCCCCCTACTGCCCGCAAACAAAAATCCCGGTACGCTCATACCGTGCGTACCGGGAAAATTATTTAGCGCTTACTGCTCCTGCGCCGCAAACAGCTGCGGGGCTGCCTTGTAGATCAGCACCGCGGCCACCGTGGTCAGGATGGTCTCGGGCAGCATGTAGCTGCCGTTGTAGGTCAGGCTGTAGGTCCAGGCGGGCAGACCGTCGCTCAGGTTGCCCCAGATCAGCACACCGGACAGGAAGCTGCACAGGAAGCGGATGCCGCACACCGCTGCCGTGCCGACGGCCACGCCGACCAGACGGTTCTTGAACGGCTTGGCAATCGCACCGGCCAGGCCCAGCAGGGTGAAGGCCAGCACGTAGTCCAGCAGGATCATACCCACCAGCGGCAGCAGGCCGGGAGCCGGGGGCGCGTAGAAGCCCAGCAGCATCTGAAGCAGGCTGTTGACGAAGCCCGTGAACAGTCCCCATTTTGTGCCGTGGCGGTAGGAGACCAGGATGAACGGTAGCATGCTCAGCAGGGTGATGGAGCCGCCGTTGGGCATCTCAAAAATTTTGATGTTCGCCAGCACGGTGCCCAGGGCGATCATCAGGGCGCACTCCACAAGAGTGCGGGTCTTGGAATAGGTTTTGGACATGGTATCCACTCCTCAAAAAATGTAACGTAAAAACAGGAAAGCGCCCGCAAGGTACACTTGCAGGCGCAAAAGCGTTATGACGTGTTGGGTCAAACTTCCTACGCCGGCATTGCCCGGATCAGGTTCAAGGCGACCCGAAACTGCGGTTTGTTTCGATCTCAGCCGAGGATGCCCCTCAGCGCCCCTGTTTTTATGTCCAAACCTATTATACACGCCCACCGCTGATTGTCAAGCCTTTCAAATTTTATCCACACGATCCCCCCAGGTTTTACACGTTTTCTTCAATGTTCTTTCATCTGTACCGGGTATACTGCAGCTGTACTCACAAAACACCCAGACAGGAGTGATCGATAGGAAGAAAAAGCGTATTCTCTGCGGAGCTATGGCCGCCGCTATGACCGTTTCCGGCTATTCCGCCACCGTTGACGTCAGCGGCGCCGGCGTGAGTGACAGCTTCAGCGAGTACGAGGCTGCAAAATCCTAAGGCAACACCGCACAATTCCCGCCTGACGGCTTAAGCACCGCTCCGGCGGCTGCGGCACGGCATCTGCGTTGCCAAAATGC
>ERZ1673697.1051-NODE-1051-length-35989-cov-10.343713_pt1 | contig 35989 bp, 33 predicted proteins | sample MGYA00580227_ERZ1673697 | MGnify/ENA primary metagenome ERZ1673697 (study PRJEB41218, sample SAMN15661759) | gut metagenome | host: Homo sapiens | place: Canada: London | collected 2015-08-20/2019-03-30 | study: EMG produced TPA metagenomics assembly of...
GCGAATGGATGAGCCGGCCGAGGCTGTCGTACTGGTAGCTGTACTGCTCCGTGATGCCGCTGCCGTCCGTGGCATACTGCCGCGTGAGCGCGTTGTCGCTGCTGTAGTCGTAGTGGTACGTCGTGCCATCATTATACGCGGCGGTGCGCTGCCTGTCAAACGCGTCGTAGGTGTAGCTGACGCTGTCTTTGTTGCCGTAAGTCATTTTCGCCAGACGGCCGTTATAGACATTGCCCTCATATTCGTAGGTCGCGAGGTCGATGGGCGTGGTGTACCCCTCTCGCTCCGCGCTCGAGGCGCAGACCTGCACGCGCGTCATGTTGCCGAAGGCATCGTAGCCCAGCAGGTAGTGCTGCCAGTAACCCGTCGTGCCCAGGTACGCCTTGCGGATGAGGTCGGTCAGCTGCGCGCGGTCGTAGACATAGTCGATCGAGGCCGTACCGCCAATGTAGGTAAAGGCAGTGCGGTCGCTGCCTGCATAGTACCGGTACTCCTGCTGTGTGCCGTTGGCCGCCGTGGTCCTGAGCAGGTGCGCGGTCGCACTGTCGTACCCGTACTCCGTCGTGACGCCGTTGGCGTCCGTGGACTGCGTGCGGAAGCGGCGCGTGCTGTCAATAGAGAAATAAAATGCGGGCGGTGCCGATGCACCGCCCGCTTGATAAATTTCCTATTTACAGGGTGGAACTTTGCGCTTTTTTGTCACTCGATAAGGAATCTTAACACCGCATCGACCATGATAAAAATTTTCTGCAGTATAGTCACCCAGACATCCGTCTTTCACCGGAAACACGTAACGATGATGCGTGTGAAACCATTCTCCTTCATACTCCATCTCTCTGTACCAATTATCTATAACCCGATCCGACAGGTAGCGGAATGTCTCTCGGGTCATGTAGAAAACCTGATCTGCCTCCGGCGTGAGAAAATAACGTTTATATATTTGAATTCTGTCATTTTTGTCGTACTGGCAAATATTTACCGCGCTTGCATTGTTAGCATTATCTATCTCTATACCCAATGTCACTCCTGCACCGTACAAAATATACTCCTCTAAGCAGTGCACGTGCTTGACCGTGATCAAGCGATCCGATGCATCAAAGCCGTATATATGAGAAAGTCTTTCCTCCGGCGGCCGCTTCTTGCAAAGGCGGCCACGTTTTGTGTTGCCGAGCCAGAGATCTTCCGTCAAGCTTGGACAATAGTAGCCACGATGCATCGTACCACCTGCACAATACTGCTGATAAACGACCTGAGATTTCTGTTTCTGCAATTCGGCTGCCACGTCGATCTCTTTTGCCAGCAGCGCCCGCATGTAATCATGAGTAAAGTCCATAACGGCTCCTTCCTTAAAATTGAGGAGTTATTTTCTCAAGCCCAACTATGAATGCTTTGATTGTTCCCAAAGCCGCCTTAACATTTTTTGTTTGCTGTTCTCTATCTCCGCCGGCAGAATTGTACGCGCTTACAATAATGGCGTCTACCAATTCATAATACAGTTTGGTATGCAACCTGCGATGCAAACAGGTGTTTATGGAAACCGTATTTATCGGTTCGTCAATGCCAATTTTGAGTTCATCCAAAATTTTCCGTGCGCGGTCCGCTCCTGTCGCGCGCTGCGCAACAATATGATGCACTTCATCATTTCTTCTATAATTGGGCGGTTTCTTTATTTTGGCAAAGCTGTTCGTAAGCTTCTCTTTTATCTGCTCCGCTACACTGCCGACTGATTCACAGAGGCCTCCGACAGCTTCCTGAAAACCGGGAGATGAACTAATACCTACAGCAAAAGCAGTTGCTACAAGTGCTATGCCGAAGGTGATCAAAGCCACTGTCGCTGTAATCGCAAAATTACCAGTAGGATCGACTGTATTTACAGGATCGTTCACACAGTATGCAAACAGATTTGACCCAACAAACCCATCTGTAAATAACCCGTCGGCGTTGATGAACCGGCAGATGGCCGGGTCATAGTAGCGGCTCTGGAGGTAGTAGAAGCCGGTCTCGGCGTCGTAATAATAGCCGCGGTAGCGCAGGGGGTTGATGTTGGCGATGCTGGTGGGATCAGTGAGGACTTTCGCACTGCTGTTGTACACTGTGCAGTTGCCCCATGCATCATAGTCGTAGAACGCGACCATAGTGCCAGACGAATCAAGGATGGCCGCCACGTCACCCTGTGCGTTGACAAGGTAATAGTACAGCTCCGCCGCCGACCCGTGCTTATAGATCACCGCGAAGGGCTGGCTGCTGTCGTCATAGACGAACTCAAGAGCGTTGTTATCGCCCCAAGCCTGCCGCATGACCTTGCCGGAGAGCGTCGTGTAGGAATAGGTCGTATCACCGACCTGCTTGCTGCTGCGGACACCAGCCATGTCATAGGCGTACTTCACGGTCTGGCCGCCCACGACGGCCTCTGTGAGCTGACGCCCCTTCGACCAGTCGAAATGGTAGTCACGGCCGTTGTAGTACGTGACCGGGTTGCCGGAGGTCGGGAGGTCGCTCGTCTGCGACTGCCCCTCATACAGGACATCCTTGGTCGTACCGTTTGCCGTCACGCTCGTAAGCAGGTCCGGCCACGAGGGATTCGTGTAGCCGAAGGACTTGACAAGCGTAGCGCTGCTCGTATTGCCCTTTGTAATGCTCCGGATGTTGCCCGCCGTATCGTAGGTGTAATTAACAGCGTTTCTGGCCAGTCCACCGGGCGCCTCCTTGACGAGCTGGCCAAGAGCATCATAGGAATAGGTCTTGCTCTTGGTTCCAACCGTGAGCGAACCGCCGGACACCCCGATCCTCGTGATGTTGCCGGAGGCATCGTAGGTATAGGTGAAGCTGCGGCTGTTCGAGCCGAACGTGTAGCCCGTGCTCGCCAGACGCGTGCCCATCCAGTTGCCGCTGTCAGCCGCGATGCGGTCGTAGGTATAGGAACGAGTGTATGCGCTGGTGTCGCCCTGCTTGACAGTTTTGGACTTCAGCTGGCGCAGGTCGTTGTACTCGTACTTAGACGTGATGGTGCCCTTGCCCGGGACCGTGGTCGTGATGGCGCTGATCGTGCCGTCGACCTTGTCGTCACTGTTCTGGCCGGTGTAGGTATACTGCTGCCGGTACAGGCCCGTGCCGAACTGCCACGTCTGCGACGTCATGCGGTTGGCGTTGTCGTACATGTGCTGCGTGAGCTGAATGAGCGAGCCGTCGGCCGTCGACTGGCGCGAATGGATGAGCCGGCCGAGGCTGTCGTACTGGTAGCTGTACTGCTCCGTGATGCCGCTGCTGTCCGTGGCGTACTGCCGCGTGAGCGCGTTGTCGCTGCTGTAGTCGTAGTGGTACGTAGCAACGTTTTTCTGCTCATGCGTCGTCCTGTCGACGTCATTATACGCGGCGGTGCGCTGCCTGTCAAACGCGTCGTAGGTGTAGTTGACACTGTCGCCGTTGCCGTAGGTCATTTTCGCCAGACGGCCGTTATTGACGTTGCCCTCATATTCGTAGGTCGCAAGGTCGATGGGCGTGGTGTATCCCGCGCGCTCCGCGCTCGAGGCGCAGACCTGCACGCGCGTCATGTTGCCGAAGGTGTCGTAGCCCAGCAGGTAGTGCTGCCAGAAGGGGTTGACGTTGTTTCCGCTGGCATCCGCCGCCTGCGGGAACGCCTTGCGGATGAGGTCGGTCAACTGCGCGCGGTCGTAGACATAGTCGATCGAGGCCGTACCGCCAATGTAGGTAAAGGCAGTGCGGTCGCTGCCTGCATAGTACCGGTAGCCCTGCTGTGTGCCGTCAATAGGAAAATAAAACGCGGACGGTGCCAATGCACCGCCCGCAAAGGAAACATAATTTTTCTTCTACTGTTCATCCCGGCAATGTAAATTATATGCAGATTGCAGGCAAACTTTCTGATGTTTTGGAAGTACTTGAAGTAATGCCTCATACACTTCCTCATAAAACTGGATGCGCACAAACCCCTGCTTCGTCCTGAGAGAATTGATGCGATTTGCTGGACTCTTGCCCTTGTACTTCGGCAGCGGCTCGTAACTCAAATAAATCCACCAGCGAGTTGTTCCGGTTGTCGTTGCATAATCCATGCCGACGATGCAGCGATCATAGTACAACACAAAACTTTTACGAAAGGGACACTTGCAAACCAGATGATCCGGATACAAATACATATAATGACACATGCGAAGGAACCAAATCGCACTCCATAGACAGGCGCCCCACATAAAAATCGCAAACAGCAGATAAATACCTTTGCTCCACTCGCGCCATCCACTACCGAACACCGTGATTGCCCACAGCAGAATCACAAGCATTTCTGCACCCAGTCCAGCGAACGCCGTCGGAACACATTTGTATCTTTTCATTTTCTCTTTTTGGAAATTAATCATATATTCCTCCTCGCTCCACTTTATCGGCGTAATGAATGAAGTATTTTTCCAAAAGCCTTTGAATGGAGCCAGCTCCCAAAATTAGTAACAACCGAATACGCCGCATCCCACCGAAGAGTACGAAGAGTTCTTCGTCCAATTCCTGTTGATATCGCCGACATTTCCGTTACTAGTTGCTTTTTAACATACTTAATCCCACTAGAGATTCCTTTTGCGACCGGTTTAGCAGCATCCGATACCGCCGTGCCAAGTATACCAACTCCAAACCCAACAGCACCAGAAACGAAAATATCCGTCGTATCTGTTTTTTGTTTCAATATCTTTTGGGTAATAAATGTATTAGCCGCACTCGCAATACCATTTACAGCACCAGCCGCTGCCACAACTCCAAGCGACATACCGCCAGTAGCTATTGCCGTATCCGCGACAAATCCAGAAATTGCACCAGTAACTGCACCACTTACGCCACACCAAAATGCCTGATCTATCGATGCACCACTAATCAGTGCATCTGCCGCGGTAAAAACAAATCCAAGCACCGCACCAACAATTGTAGCGCTGTTACCATCATGATCCGCAAGCGCAATGGGATTGTTCTGACAATATGCGAACATATTGGCGCTGAGGAAGCCGTTGGCGTCGGTGGTGGCGAAGGTGTCGGCATTGATGAACCGGCAGTTAGCAAAGTCGTAGTACCGGCTCTGGAGGTAGTAGAAGCCGGTCTCGGCGTCGTAATAATAGCTGCGGTAGCGCAGGGGGTTGAGGTCGCCGATCGCCGCGTCGCTGCTGTTGTACACCGTGCAGCTGCCCCACGCGCCGTAGTTGTAGGACGCGGCGAGCGTGCCGTTCGCGTTCAGCAGCGCAATGACGTCGCCCTGCGCGTTGAGGACGTAGTAGTAGAGCGTCGAGGTCGAGCCGTCGTTGTAGATCATGGCGAACGGCTGGTTGCCGTCGTCATAGATAAACTCGAGAGACTTGCTGCCCCAAGTCTGCCGCATGACCTTGCCGGAGAGCGTGGTGTAGTTGTACGTCGTGCCGTTGACCGTCTTGCTGGTGCGGACGCCGGACATATCGTAGGTGTACTCCACGGTCTTGCCGTCGACTGGCGCGAATGGATGAGGCGACCGAGGCTGTCGTACGCTATATTTTATATATTGTCACGTCTTTGACCGGTCATCGCGTTCTCCACCACAGTATTGAAGAAAATCCTGATAAAACACCTCTCCTTGCCATTCGATTGTTATTGTTCTAAATAACGGCCAAAAAAATTTTCTTCTCAAGTTTTTTTCGGTCATATCTTTCGGGAGCGGTACGGTACAACAGCGAATAAAATCTCTCGGGGGCGTTCCACCTCCGCAAAGATGTTGTTTCCCGATGAATTTAAAATCATCCCATGTGAAAAAGCGATTAATAAAGGCACATTTCCAATTAACGCCCCGTTCATTAAATTCATATGAAGAAAATGCGTGCGGAAACGAAACAATCAAAAGCAAAACGCCACATGGTATTAGCAAGTATTCGTCATACAGTCCCAAAGCAATCACACAAATCAAGGCGCAAAAGCAAATTAAGCCAACCCACCAAGCAATCCTATCGCTCGATTTATACTTTACAATCATTTTAATTCCTCCTTCAATTAAGCACCCAATGCATGAATATTTGCTGGAGCCTTATGCTTATTTTTGTTTCTAGACTGTTCATAATGTTTTGGTGCTCCTGGCTTATTCCTGCGATACGCAATATCGCCGCATTTCTCCAGTGAATCTATCGAGCCCTGCGTTAGTCCAGAAGCAATTTCACTTGCCACTCTATCCACTTTACTCGTACCAAATTGTCTGCTAACAGAGCTGCAAGCTGCTGTACCAACTGCCGTGATCGCCGTGCGAATTAGTACTTCCTTAAGCGACGCTCCATCGCATAGCGCATCAAAAGCACTTTTTCCGATGTTAAATGCATTGACTATTTTTAACTTTTAGGAGGATTTCAAATGAAAACAAAGAACTTCAAAAAGCCAATTGCATTCCTGAAACCTTTATTCGTTTTTTATGCGATGTAACTCTAAATCGTCACATATATTTCTTTCGCCCCAAGATATTCATCTGCTGCTCTCCACCGAGCTTTTGATGCACATATTGTAGTTCCTGTGTAGCTTTCTATATCCTTTTCTGACAGCCCACCGCAATCACACCAATATATGCGATCCTCTTTTATGATCATAGTTGCATCAAGTATCTCACAGGTGTAGTTTTCGTCATTGGGGAATAGATTTAAATACTTTAGTCCCGCAAATTGCATTTCAATAGCGGATGGATCTTCAAACTGCCGTTGAATGATCACGCTCAATATTCTTTGGCTATTGACCGGCGACATACTTAATTTTTCATTCACATACGCACCGCTAATGTATTTGATCTCCTTTATGCAACTGTCATGGAAACCATACATAGCATCCATAAAGTTTTTTAAATCATTTTCGTTTGCAATGTCATTCCACATATATGTCTCCTTTAGTCATCCAAAGATCATGATCAGCCCTTCACCTACACCTGCTCCAAGTGGCCCAAAGAGAAAGTCATCCGCAACTCCTACGCCTGTGAGATCATCGGCAGCAACAGCTATTATGCCAACAGTACATATGACAACCAAACCAGCGCCAATTACCGGTTCCCAACTCATTTTGTAAGAAGGATCCGGCGGAAGATGTCCTTTCCCTCTTTCGCCGTTTTTCCACTCTCCTTCTCCAAACGAAACTGAATATCCATCATATGTTGAAAAAGCCAGCATCGTGCAGTTTTCGCCGCGAGGCGGAAACGGAACGGTGCTGGCTTCTTCTGACGCCGTGGAAAAGTACCACCATTTTGATAGAATACGCCCGGTTTTTCCGGGTGCATTTATGTAGGCGTATCGAATATACTGATCAGCTTGCTCCGGACATCAGGTCGGCTGGGAACATCTATGATCCCATACCCGAGTTTGGTACCATTTGCGTGATGTCGGACGTATGGCGCAATGTAGGTGTTATAGAGGTCTGTCGCAAATTCGTATGACCCACGAGTCAGGAGCTGGCCCCGGATAAAACCGTTGAAAGCGCCAACAGCATAGTCCGCCAACTGCACGCCGGGGCTATAGATGCTGTTCTCAGTCAGAACACCGTGATAGAGATTATCGTAATTGAGAAAATCGCCCCTGACGGTCATTTCATGGCATGCGCCCTTGATCTGCGCGACGATATCTTTATTAAGCTCGTCCATGATGAACACGGCAAAGTCGTCCTTTGCCAGTTCCATTGAAATTCGCTGAAAGGCGTTCTGCAGATGGAACTTATAAACATTCTCTGCCCTTATCAGGCAGGACTTATCATAGACGCAGGTTATCGTGAACACGAATTGGAGAGACGCACATTGTGAGGCTCGTTCAAATGCCCGGCGATAATAGCCCTTCAACCTGTCCTCACTCATTCTGCCGATCGCTTCTGTGCGGGGATTCCCCTTGTGCAGCGCCCATAAATCGTCCCATTTAACTTCGTCATCAATGGGGATCTCGTACATCGCATTCAGCGTCTGCATATCTTTTTGGTATGTACGGTATTCCTCCGCTGTCATTAGCACATTCGAGCGGATATAGAACGGGTGGGAGCGCCTGAACTTATCCGTTGCATCGTTACCCTTATATGCTCCGGCTTCGTCTGTAAAAACAAAACAGCTTCTCAAATAAACACCTCGGCCCTGCCGGACAGATCAATTGTCGTTGACGGCAAACCCGATCTGACGCTTCGGGCGGTCCGGCTCTTTTTCTACGGATGTGAGCATGAAATTGAGCTGGTTGATATGTTGGATCAATGTCGCTTCGCGACCGTTTACATATCCTTTGAACACCATCAGGACCGGGTCTTCATATGTGATCTGTTGCACATACATCAAAACAGATTGACCGAAATTGGTCATCATGATGCCGACCTCATGCTCAGCGTCCAATGACCGTTCAAATTCCTGAATGTAGCGCTTTAGAATCTCAAACTGTTCATCGGCCCACATATGCTGAATAGGGGTATCGAAGTTGATCTCCGATATTTCGGGCATTGGAATATTAAAAGAAGGAAAATCAGGTAAATTGGACATGAAAATCTCCTTTACTTCAATTCGTCGCATACTGCGAGGAGTTCATTTACACGATCTACAATGCGATATTGTTCGGCAAGAGGTGGGAGAGGGATGACGAAGTTTTCAACCTTTGTCGCACTCAATCCCGGTTTATCACCGATTTGCTTAGAAAACATCTGATTGAGCACAAATGGGGCACATAGACAATAATGCAAATAATGCCGTAGCCTTTTATCCACCAATCGGATGATCAGAACATGCTGATTCACATTTGCAATGTCAAAATCGTCCGGCACAAGAGCATTTCTACCGATAGAACCGCCTGTAATGTTCATTAGGATATCCTGCGGCTGCACAACGCTCCCCATTTTTTGATCATTGGTTTTCTTGTCGATGAAAACGATACCATCCAAGTGTAGCCCGTCGTCATGAACATTCTGCTCACGCAGGAACTTGATTCCAGCAGAAACATAAACTGTTGCGCCACCCTTTGGCGTGCTTCCAGCTCCAACTTTCTGGCACAGCCACCCCAACTTAACCCATGCCCAGTTCTCTGGTAAATCGAAGGTAAATTCGTCTTCTTCTATTGTTTCTGTTGCCTGACTCTTCTTGGCAATTCTGTTTCTCTGCAATGTCTGTCTTTCTGCGCGGATGCGTTTGAGCAGTTCGGAGGCTGGTTCATCGGCAGGATCGCGCTCGGTAAGTTTACCCCGAATTGCCTGCTGCAAAATGGATCTGCGGAGCATGTCCGGGAACTCATTGTTCAGCGCAGTCAGCCGTTCTTCCGCTTTCCCGTATTCTTCCACCAACGGCATCAGTTCTTCGATCTTTGTAACAATGCGCCGCTGCTCGGTTAGAGGAGGGATCGGGACCATAAGATTGCTGATCGATGTGGCATTCAGCGTTTTACCCTTGATCGCGCTTTTGGTATTACCCGAAACGGCAACAATCGGCATTACCTTAAACAGGTAGCTTTTGAGGATATCTTCCTCATGGCCGTTGAGAAAAGGAAAAATGCTGATGATCGCCTCATTGTGAACAGCATCCATTCCCAAAATGCTCATTTTCCCAATGGTCAGCTTAAAGCTCATAAGAAGAGTCCCTTGGGGACTGGAAACGCCGGAAAAGCAATCCTGATATGCTTTTTCGGTAATGCCTTCCTTTGTCTCCTCAACGACGCCGTCACCGACCATGTCAGAAATTGAAACCCACGGGATAGTCCCTTTCGTCCAGTATTCTGTATTGTGGCGCTCAGGCGTTTTCCCGGCAGAGAAGAAGGCGATGTCCGCAAACCTTGCCCATGACCATGATGACGGAAGGTCATAGGGGATGTCATCCTCCACTATGGGATCGGCAGTATGTTTTTTATCAATGGCTATGATGCCAGCTTTAACACGAGCAGCTTTTTCCTCTTCGATTCTTTTTAACAAGAGAGCGGCAGGTTCATCCTGTGGGTCCTGATGCACAAGTTTGCCCTGAATGGCAAGCTGGAGGATGGAGTTTTTCAATTCCTGTGCGGTCATGCATCTCCCTCCAGTTTCGCGGTGACGTGGGACAGTATGCGGTCAATATCAGCATTTAGCCCCGCTCTTTCCGCCTGATAGCGAGCTATCAGATCACCCGGCTCAAGGATCTCCTCTTCAACATGGGGGAAAGGGCAGCACTTGTCGAAATCGTAATTCAATGCCTGCAGCTCCGCTGCGGTGAAGAAACGCGCCTTATCAAAGCCATCAACAACGATCGGCTGCTTATCCGCCCACCATGTCCTCACAGGATCAAAGTGCTTATCTTGCATTGGTCTGGTTTTGGTAAAACTCTTTACACCCTCCGGGTAATCCAGTCGATAGAACCATACGCCGCGACTGACAACGCCTTTCTGGAAGAACAGCAGGTTTGTATTGACACTGGCGTAGGGCTTAAAGACCTGCGGCAAACGGATGATCGTATGGAGACCATATTCTTTAAGCAGTTTTTCTTTGATCGTCTTTTTGACTTTACTTTCCGGCTCGGTACCAAACATAAAGCCATCAGGCAGCACGATCCCGCAGCGCCCCTTGTCTTTCAAAAGATTCATGATCAACGCCATGAACAAATCGGCGGTCTCGCTGGTCTGGAATTCTGCTGGGAAGTTCTGCTTGACTGCGGCATCCTCTGCGCCGCCAAAAGGAGGATTGGTAACGATCACATCCACGCGGTCTTTCGCAGAATAATCAGACAGCGGACGGTTAAGGGAATTCAGATGACGGATGCGAGGCACCTCAATGTCATGCAGAATCAGATTAGTCATGGCAAGCAAGTACGGCAGCGGCTTTTTCTCCCATCCTTGGACGGAGGTCTGGAGCGTCTGAAGTTCCTCAGTGCTGGTGATACTGCCAAAATGCGCTATAGTACTGGTCAAAAAACCTGCCGTTCCACACGCTGGATCGAGTACAGACTCGCCCAATTTTGGATCGACCATCTCAACAATGAAATTCGTCACCGGGCGCGGAGTATAGAATTCCCCGGCACGTCCGGCGCTCTGCAGATCTTTCAGCATTCCCTCATACAGATCGTTGAAGGTATGCTTCTGCGTTGCGTCGATGAAATCGACCTTTTCGTTGATCCGGTTGATAAGCTGCCGCAGATAAACGCCAGATTTCATGTAGTTGTTAATGTCCTCAAATACATTGCGGACAACGTATTTCCGGGCATCACCGTCAGATGCATTCAGCTTTTTCAGCGTAGAGAACAGCTTGTCTACAAAGGCGATCAATGCGTCGCCCGTGATGCCTTCTTTATCAGCGGCCCAATCACGCCAACGATATCCCTCCGGGATCACGCCATGATAATCAGGCCGGAACTCCCATTCCATTTCCTTAGCGTCAAAGGCTTTCAGAAATAAGAGCCATGTGATTTGCTCGATATACTGCGCATCACCGTTCAGGCCAGCATCTTTGCGCATGATATCTTCCAGTGATTTTATCAGCGAAGACATTGCCATAATTGTTTATCTCCTTATGCGGCATAAAGAGCCGCTTCCAATTCTCTGATCGCTTCACGGTATTTGGCAATACCGCCAAATATCGTATTTACGATATACACCTGCGTCCCGTACTGTTTGATCGGGTCGACCTTCAATACATCAACGTTTTCAAGATCCGTGAGTCCACTGTCGGCATATTTTGTCAGTAACGCATCCAGTATTGCAGCAGCTTTCGCACCATATTTCGTAAAGTAATTGCGCTTGCGAACATGATCTGCCCGTTCTTTCCTTGTCAGAGGCGGCTGGTCAAAGACGATATGCAGGATCATATCGAACGGATCAAGATCCTTTCCGACTTCCTCACACAAATCATCGAAGAATACTCCACGTTTCTCCAGTTCTTCGACTACAGCTTGCTTCCGGTCAGCATCATTCCACGCAGAGAGGAATTCGTCCAAGGATGCATACTGATTGCGTACATTGCGTTTTGTATAATCGATAAGACTTTCTGTAATCAGATTCCCGTTTTTGTCCAGATATTGCACATGGCGCTGGGAGACTGTGACGGATGTACCGCCAAGAACATATTTGGGCCTTTTTTCATGACCGGGCGGTGTCACAGCAGGAGGTTCTTCCGGGCCGGGCCCGGGCTTATAAGGCTCAAAATCATCCTGCTGTTCGATCGGCCCATCAAAATCAGGATCATGGAAAAGACGCGTTACGTCACGGAAATCAAAAATGGTAAAATATAGCTTCCCGAGATCTTCACGCACTCGGGTGCCGCGACCAATGATTTGCTTGAATTCCGTCATAGAACGGATATTGGAGTCCAAGACAATAAACTGAACAGTCTGAACGTCTATACCCGTTGAGAGCAGTTTTGAGGTCGTCACCAGAACAGGGTACTGGCTTTCGACATTTCGGAAATTGTCAAGCTGTTTTACACCCGCCTCATCATTTGCTGTGATACGCATTACGTAGCGGTCATCGATCGCGCACATATCAGCGTTCTCGTTGACCAGTGCCTGACGCATACGATCCGCATGTTCCTGATCCACGCAGAAAAAGATGGTTTTTGCCATTCTGCAGTTATGCTTTTTTAGGTAGTCGGATACGGTCTTTGCGACCAGTTTTGTTCTCTTCTCAAGAACAAGATTTTTGTCAAAATCTGTAGTGCTATAAACACGGTTATCAATTATCTCGCCGTTGTCATCAACCTGTCCCTCATATGGGACAAAACCTTCGATATCACGGTCGAAGAAGACACGAATCACGCGGTATGGAGCAAGAAAACCGTCATCTATGCCCTGCTTGAGAGAATAAGTATAAATTGGCTCACCAAAGTAATCAATGTTGGAAACGGAAGATGTTTCTTTCGGTGTGGCTGTCAGACCGATTTGCGTAGCCGCTGAGAAATATTCCAGCACCTCCCTCCATTGACTATCTGCCTTTGCGCTTCCGCGATGGCACTCATCAACGACGATCAAATCAAAGAAGCCGGGACTAAATTGCTGAAAAAGGCTATTCGCTTCCTCATCTTCTCCCGTCAATCCCTGATAAAGAGCAAGGTATATCTCATGGGCGGTGTCAAAATGCTGCTTCGTAACCCATGTCATTTTATCTTTGAACGGAGCAAAATCGTTTGTAAACGTCTGTGAGATCAGTGCAGTGCGATCAGCGAGAAACAGGATCCTTTTTTTGATCCCCGCTTTCCAAAGCCGCCATATGATTTGGAAGGCAGTATATGTTTTTCCTGTACCAGTCGCCATTACGAGCAGAACTCGATCCTGACCAGCGGCGATGGCTTCAACGGTTTTGTTAATCGCGTTCATCTGGTAGTAACGCGGCTGCTTATCAGGATTATCAGAATAATATTGCTCGTCGATGACCCGCTCCTGAGCGGGATTCACCTGATTCTGTGCCAAATACATCTCCCAGAGGACTGTGGGTGATGGAAAATCTTCCAATGCCAAAGTAACCTCTACGGCTCCATCGGTAATGTACTTGTTATGAAAAACAAATCCATCTCCATTTGAAGAGAATACAAAAGGCACATCCATCATCTTTGCATATTGGAGAGCCTGCTGCATTCCATCGCCCATAGTGTGCTTGTTATCTTTTGCCTCAACAATGGCTATGGGCTTGTTCGGCTTATAAAACAGGACATAGTCTGCTTTCAAAGGAGCTTCACGCCTGCAGGTTTTTCCCCGCGCAATTATCCGGCCCTTAGTGATGGGGTATTCTTCACGGACTTGAGTGATTATATTCCAGCCGGAGCTAACAATCGCAGGCGTGATATATTTGGTGCGAATGTCGGTCTCAGACAGTTCCTTTTTGTCAAACACATCAGCCATTTTCAGGTCCTCCCTTGGTATCTTCCGGGATAAACTCTACAATATCATCTACTTTGAAATCCAGCGCCCGGCAGATCTTCTCTACCGATTCCAGTGAAATGTAAATGTCCCGCCGCAGACGCGTAGAAATGTTGGCGCTATATCCGGCCTGCTGCTGAAGCTGTGCAGGTGTTATTCCCCGGTCGATCAGCATATGAAAGAGCTTCTTGTAAGTTACGGCCATGTCGCGCCTCCTTGCTCATAGGTGCACAATTTACCAAAAATAATATATCACGATCCTGTGAAAAAATCTACTGTCTCCGTACTGCGGAGGCAGTTTTTTGCTTTTGGGATTCTTTCATGAAAAGTGGTTAAGTTTTCCCCTTTCCCGTGGCCGTATATCAGGGAAGCAAATCTTTTCGGGGAAACACGTTAACAAAAGGGCCTGCGTTTCTCCGTATGGTGGAGGAAGCAGAAAAAGTTTTGGGAAAACACCTGATCAAAACAGCATGTTTTTCTCCGTATATCGAAAAACACCCGCTCAAAACGGCCCATGTTTCTCCGTAAGGAAGAAGATCAGTTTTCAAAATCTTTTTTGAAAAGCGCCTAACTTTTGCCCTCTTCCGTGGCCGTATATTGGAGAAATGTTTTTGAAAACACCCGAACAAAACCGCTTCCTTTTCTCCGTATGGTGAAAAAAGCTGGCAAACCATAAAAGTTTCGCCCTCTCCCGTGGACGTATATTGAGGCGCACATCTTTTTTCGGAACAGGGTGGTCAAAGCAGCCACCATTTCTCCGTAGGGTGAGAGGATCTGCTCTCCGAAACGATATAGATCGGAGGTGATCACAATGTACGGAAAGCTGCATCAGGTGTGGAGCCTTTTCTGCCCCGTACCCGGTTAGTATCCATCCCCCAAGTGTGGAGGTCATGGAGCTCTTTTCTTAAAGGTCTTTATAGGACAACAAAAAATAATACTTATAAGAAAGATTATAGGAATGACCAGCACGACCTCCACAGCTTCATCACAGCAGGCCGGATGAAACGGGCAGCAGAGTCCCGCAAATACGATGAACACAGGCTTTCGTGCCCTGTCCATCCAACCACGATCATTATTTCAGGAGGAACATCATGAGATTCAAAATCAACTACGGTGGCAAGACCGCCTACGATCCCAAGGACTTCTCTCGCGGGAAGTTTGAATGCAAAGCCGTGTTTCAGACGCGAAAAGGGATGCCCGTCGTGGTCTCCCACAGCACCGATCCCGACTACGATTACTGGAAGGTCGAGTATGACTTCGCCTGTGTGGTCTTTGCCGAGTATCAGGACGCGCTGGACTTCTGTGCCGGACGCTTCTTCGATCCGGACGGTAAGCCCGTCAATGCTGTGAGGGCATGAGCATGACGGATGTACTTTATCATCCTCTGATCGACCGGGACACGGATGGGCTGGACAAGTCCCCGCTGTTCTGCTCCCCGAACCGGGAGAAGGTCGCCGGGAGCGCAGCGCTCTATCTGGAGGAGCTGGTCCCCAAGCGGTATCGCCTGATCGCCCGTGAGGAACATACCATCCGGCAGGCCAGTGCCTACCGCATCCATTGCCCCATCTGCGGCGCGGTAATGCGAGCGATCTCCCGGCCATCGGACAAGCATCGCCTGTCCCTCTACGAGTGCCCTGAGTGCCTGTGACGGGGTAGGGCGGTCAAAATCTCTACAGCCATCGCTTCCGGGCAACGGCGCGGGGTCATTTACGCAAAAAAGCATATTCAAACGGGTAATTAACCCAAAAATCAAAAACTATGGAGGACAATACCATGAATTCTATCAACAGCAACTTTGATCTTCCCAACCAGCCCGAGTACTTCAAGAACTTTTGGGACTACGCCAGAGGCAGAGAGGACAGCGACGCCTTTCTGGAAGCCGGAAAGAGACCGTCCGGCAGTTATGTGCTCCCCACGACCTCTGCCGCCAAGTATGACGAGGCCCTCAAACGGGAGAGCCTGTTCCGTACTATCGGCACTTACGTTTATTCCCACAAAGGCCCCTCCAAGCTGCTGAGCAAACATACGACGGATGCTGCTGCGTGGGTGCCTGATGGCGAGCCCATCCCGATCTATGACGGCATCAACGACTTTTCAGAGTTTGCCATGGAGGATCACAAGCTGGCCGCGATCCTGAGAATGGACGCCAGTTTCCTGCAGGACAATCCTCATGTCTTTGGAGATTACTTCATCAAGCGCATGGCCCGGTGCTTCGGCAGCGCGGAGAGCGACGGCTTCATCAATGGGACCGGAGTGGACATGCCCACGGGCATCCTCTCCGAGAACGGCGCTGCCGTTGGCGTCACCGCATCCGGGATCACATTCGATGACGTGATCCGCCTGTACTTCTCCGTGGACAAGCAGTTCCGTCAGCGCGGGGCTTGGCTGATGAATGATGATACTGCTCTTGCCATCCGGCTACTGAAGGATAAGGACGGCAATCCGATCTGGAATCATGCCAACGATATGATCCTCGGCAAGCCCGTGTACATCGACAACCATATGCCCTCTGCCGGGGCTGGGGCAAAGCCCATCGCCTTCGGGGATTTCTCGTTCTACTGGATCGTGGAGCGGGAGCCGCTGACAGTCCGTGTTCTGAAGGAGAAATTCTTTGAAGCAGGACAGATCGGTTATCTGGCCTATGAGTTTCTGGATGGCAAGCTCATCCAGCCGGACGCTGTGAAGGTCCTGCAGATCACCGCGTAAACCATCCGGTTCGGGAGGGCGGTTGATCCTCTCTCCCGGGCCAACTTGGAGGAACGACATGAACACCATACAGAAAAGCGTTATTTCATCGTCCCCGGCAGATCGGCCCGTGGGTGGGGTCTTGTTTTGCCCCCAATGCGGGAAATACGTTAAACAGCACACACGGCACAAGAGGAGATTCTGCTCGGACCGCTGCCGGATGAAATACTGGAACAGCCACCCGGATCAGATCCGACGCATGGCGTATTACACGATCACCTGCCAGAACTGCGGAGCGGAGTTCCGCTGCTATGGGAATGCCCATCGAAAGTTCTGCAGCCGCGCCTGCTATGATGCATATCGAAAGAGAGGCCAGCGCCATGATGAGTAAAGAGAACGCGCTGGAGATCTGTCGCATGCGAAAAGAGGGCTACGGCCCTACGGCAATCGCGCGGCACTTGGGCCTGCCCGTGAGTACCGTGAAGGGGTATATCTACAGGCATTTCACCATGCGGGACGCCCGTTGCCAGTACTGCGGAAAGATCATCCGCGTGCCCAAACATCCGAGGCCGGGGAGCATCCTGTGCGGCTATTGCCGGGAGCGCTTCTTTTGGGGCTGAGAGGAGGAAAACATATGATGCCAATGCAAACACGTATGGCCATTGAGCAGATGCGGATGGATGGTCATGGCCCAACGCAGATCGCCCGTCGTCTCGGCCTGTCGGTGAATACCGTCAAATCCTATATCCAGCGTCACATGAAGCCGGAGGCCAGATGCCCGGTCTGCGGGAAGGCCATCTATCCGGCTCCGGGCCGGAAGCAGAAAAAATACTGCTCGGACCGCTGCCGCAGCCAGTTTTGGAATCATCAGTACCGGAAAGGAGATCGTCATGGAGCAGAAGCCTGATGCTTATTCGCCGGATAATCTGCTCCGTTATCATATGGCGCTGTCCTTTGTGGATCAGCTGGAGGCCGAGGGCTTTCTGGCCAGCGGAGACAAGGCCGCAATGTATGCGCTGATCGCGGAGAAGTTTGGAATCGAAAAAAGCAGCATTTTTGCCGTATAAAACTTGCTATTCGGACCGTTTAGAGTGATAGATACAGTACCCCAAGTTTGATACAAAGGAGGCAGACATGGACAGAGTAGTAAAACGGGTACCGCTCACAAAAACGGCCCTGCCCAAGCTGACGCGTGTGGCCGCTTACGCGCGGGTCTCCTCCGCGAAGGACGCCATGCACCATTCCCTGTCGGCACAGGTCAGCTATTACAGCAGCTTGATCCAGCGCCATCCCGGATGGCAGTACGCAGGCGTGTTCGCGGACGAGGCCAAGACCGGGACCAAGGATTCGCGGGAGGGCTTTCAGAAAATGATCGCCGCCTGCCGCGCGGGATCGGTCGATGCAATCATCACAAAATCGATCTCCCGCTTCGCCCGGAATACGGTTACCCTGCTGGAAACGGTCCGAGAGTTGAAGGGCTACGGCGTCGATGTTTTCTTTGAGGAACAGAACATCCATACCCTTTCCGCTGATGGGGAATTGATGCTATCCATCCTCGCGTCATACGCACAGGAAGAGAGCCTTTCGGCCAGCGAGAATCAGAAATGGCGCATCCGCAAGAACTTTGAAGAGGGCAAACCGTGGAACGGCACCATGCTGGGCTACCGCTATCATAACGGCACACTTGTCATTGAGCCGCAGGAAGCAGAGATCGTCCGCCGCATCTTCCGGGAGTACCTTTCCGGCAAAGGGGTCGTTACAATCGCCAATAGACTAAATGCGGATGGGATCGTCACCCGGTACGGAAACCAGTGGCACAAGCGGAGCGTGACCTGCGTTCTCCTGAACTACGCCTATACCGGAAACCTGTTGCTGCAGACAACATTCCGGGAAAACCACCTGACAAAACGGAGCCTGCCCAATGATGGCCAGCTTCCCAAATACCATGCAAAGGGTACCCACGAGCCGATCATCAGCATGGCGGATTTCTCGGCAGCGCAGGCGGAAATGGAGAAGCGGTCCGCTAAGCATGCACCCAAAGGAAAGAACTATACTGCTCGATACCCATTCTCCGGCATGATCGTCTGCGGAAACTGCGGCAAGCATTACCGACGCAAGGTCACGGCCAGCGGTCCGGTCTGGATCTGCAGCACCTTCAACCAGCAGGGCAAAGCCGCCTGCGCATCCAAGCAGATCCCGGAGGCAGAGTTGCTGACCATGACCGCAGATATGGCTCTCAGTGATTTAACGGAAATCTGCGCGGAGAATGGAAACAGGCTGGTATTCCGCTTCCGGGATGGCAGCGAAAGCGTTAAACGATGGAAGGACCGTTCACGGGCAGAGAGCTGGACCCCGGAGATGCGGGAGGCTGCACGACAGAAAGCATTGGAGAGGAGCAGAAAAAATGGCTAACATTACGGTGATCCCGGCAACGAAGGCGCTGCATACGCAGATGCCGATCAACACCCGCAGCAGAAGGCGCGTGGCTGGATACGCGCGGGTCTCTACGGATAGCGAGGAGCAGCTTACTTCCTATGAAGCACAGGTGGATTACTACACCCGCTTCATTCGCTCGAATCCTGATTGGGAGTTTGTGGATGTGTACACGGATGAAGGGATCAGCGCTTTGAACACAAAGCACAGGGACGGCTTCAATCGGATGATCGAGGACGCGCTGGCCGGGAAGATCAACCTGATCGTTACCAAAAGCGTCAGCCGCTTTGCCCGGAATACGGTGGACAGCCTTTCCACCATCCGCCTGCTTAAGGAGCATGGCGTAGAGGTTTTCTTTGAGAAAGAGGCGATCTGGACCTTTGATGGGCGCGGAGAATTATTATTGACCATCATGAGCAGCCTTGCCCAAGAGGAGAGCCGCTCCATTTCCGAAAATGTCACATGGGGCCAGCGGAAGCGCTTCGCAGACGGGAAGGTCACAATGCCGTATTCTTCTTTCCTCGGTTACCGCAAAGGGGCGGATGGTCTGCCTGAGATCGTGCCGGAAGAAGCGGCCATCGTCCGGCAGATCTACACACTTTTCATTCAGGGCAAGACGCTCAACTGGATCGCAAAGCACCTGACGGAACAGGGCATCCCGACGCCGCGCGGGAAGGCCAAATGGCAGAGCAGCACCGTTGAGAGCATCCTGACGAATGAGAAGTACAAGGGCTGCGCGATCCTGCAGAAGAAGTTCACGGTGGATTTCCTTTCCAAGAAGATGAAGGTGAACGAGGGCGAGGTCCCGCAGTACATAGTGGAACAGAGCCACCCGGCGATCATTGATCCTGACCAGTGGGAAAAGGTGCAGACGGAGATGGCAGTCCGTAAATCCAAAGGGCGGCATCACAACTGCCTGAGTCCCTTCTCGGCAAAGATCGTCTGTGGCGATTGCGGGGAATACTATGGCCCCAAGGTATGGCACAGCACCGACAAGTACCGCCGTGTGATCTGGCAATGCAATAGGAAGTTCAAGGGCGAGCACCGCTGCGGCACACCGCACCTGTACGAGGATGACATCAAGCGCCTGTTCCTGCAGGCTGTGGCGGATCTTACAGAGGCGCGAGACGTCCTGATGAATACCTGCCAGATGCTTCTGGATGAATACTTGAACACAGAGTCCCTTGATGCAGAGAGCGCTGCGCTGGAGACCGAGCTGGAGATCGTCTCGGAGCTCACGCGGAAGCTGATCGCGGAAAACACCACCACGGTCATACAGCAGGAGGAGTACAATCGGAGATACGATGCGCTGGCCCAGCGGTACCGCGATGCCGAGGATAGAGCGCAGCAGCTTCAGAGCCAGAAGGTCACCCGGCGCTTTCAGGCTGATGTGATCGAGAGCTTTATGAATGAGATCCGGGCCTTTGACGATTCTTTCCCGGTCCAATACAGTGACCGTTTATGGCTCAACCTGATTGACCGGGTGACGGTTTATGAAGATGGGCGGCTGGTCTTCCGATTCAAAAATGGAACAGAGATCACCGAGACGCTGTAACGCCAGATACGAGTATAGCCCGTGGTGGGGACCGACTGATCCTCATCACGGGCTTTTATCATTGAAACGATTATGGCCGTTTGAAACGTTTGCTTTTCCGGTCAGCGTGCTTGTTTCGGGAAAATACCTTCTGAAAGGAGCTTGATTTTGACGGACGCCTGTACAAATGCACCCACTCACAGCAGAAAGCCTTGCTGTAAGCGGCTTTCCGGGCAAAAAGAAACGGACCAAACATCGACACATTGTATCAATGTTTGGTCCAATTATGGTGCCGGTGGCCGGACTCGAACCGGCACGCCTTGCGGCACTTGATTTTGAGTCATTTGCTCCACACGGAACACAGACGAACTCAGCCCCCCTGCGGAGGTCGTTGACGGACACCAAAAAGCCTTACCAATACTACTGTTTTTGAAGCTGATGTGTAAATAGCTCCGATTCGTCTGTCATTTCCGCTATTTTCAATTTGGACGGAAATTTTGGATTTTGGAGGGACATTGGAGGGATGTGACCCACAAACGGAGCACAACAGCACACGCAGTAGATTCATCAATCACAAATACATTATAGCGTATTTCTCTGCCATTGACAACATACTTTCCGAAAAAGAGGTATCGCTATGAGAACGCGCGCACACTATGAAAAACTTTTTGCTGCCTATCCTGATGTTGTCACTCTGCCCGAATTTCAAGCCATGCTGGGCGGTATCGGTGACAGCACAGCCCGAAAAATAATGCGGGCAAATAAGGTCAAACACTTTTATATCAGATGTACATACCTTATACCCAAAGCCTGCGTGATCGATTATGTACTGAGCGAGGATTATGCGGAATACAGTAAGACACTCAAAGCGAGGGTTTGATCTTTAAGCCATTTGCAGAAATGCAGATGGCTTTTTCCATACCCGTACATAGCCGTCTGCTTCGCCGCAGGAGGCTAAATTAAAGGCTGGTTTAATCTTTTTGAAACCCAAAAGTGTGTATTCCTTTGTATGCTCGTAGACAGACTCTACCTACTATGTGTCAAATGTGTTAAACGTGTATTGTGATATTCAATAATTAACCCGGCAGCGTTGCATTGTTAACTGAGGCTCGTTTCTGTTCCTCAATTAAGGAGTAGAAAATCGTGTTTGCAGCTTCTTGAAAAGCTCTAATTATTTCATCTTGCAATTCTTTGGGGAATGGCTGTACGTATAACTTGCCATCATCATCAGAAAATGATTTCTCAATATCTACACGTAAATTCTCTCCTTTGGAGTTGATAGCAACCACAAATTCTCCAGCCTCTTGTGTACATACATATCTATATTTCATAGAAGAAATGTAATATCCTTGCTGAATAGAGTTTTGCACAAACTCATTGGAACGCAACCCGCTACCATTAAGTACAGCCTGGCTAATCCCTGCCAATGTACCCGTGGAAGATTCATCATTTTCAGAATCTTCTTCCTCTATATCATCATCTTCTGGTGAAGTAGCTTTTTTGACGGTTATGCCTACTACAGTCTTAAGCCTCCAATTACTAAAACTGTGGGCAGAAAGTCGATCATAAAAACCTACTTTGTTTTTATCAGTCAACAGGTCCAAATTAATATGAGATAAACTAACCTCTGATCCTTCTTGTGAATCAGTCATTGCTTGCAAAAGTTCCAGAGCTTTTTGTGCATCATAAGACGATGGTTGTCGTATGTCTATTGAAACCACAGAATCCGTTTTCTTTCGAGCAGCAATATGTATATATCTAGTCTCTTCTTGAATGAGTTTATTCTTTCCCGGTAGTTTGCGCTTATATGACATATTTACTATGAGTTCTGACCCTGATTTGATTGGCTGCTCGATTATATATCCTCGAAAATTTGAGGATCGATATGCGTTGAATTTGTCAGCAAAGAAATCAAGAATGTCGGTATAGTCCGAGTCATCTCTAAGTTTAGCATTGACTAAAGTTGATTTTTCATAATTTCCCTCGCTAACGATCATCTGAGTAATACTTGTCATTTCTTGGCCGCCAAGAAAAATTGTATACATATCATTTGCGAGTGCTTGTGCATTTGTTGCAGTGAATATAATTCCTTGTTTGCCCAGGTATCGTTTGATTGCTGCTGGTTTGATTTTCTGATCCGTAATTAAACGCATCAGTTCGGCACAGTCGGTATACTCCGTAATCATCACAAAATCCCCCCAGTTTCAATTGGAGACAAGCACCTATTGTCAATAAAATCAATTTCAATTTTTGCGGCTTCACTATCTTTTATCGGAGTTTCTCCAGATTTTAGCGTAGCTATGAAGCGCTCTTTAACGAAGTCGACATCACCAGTTCTTCGAGGGTAAAACAAGAATACATATCTATCCGCTCCTTGAAGCTGATAGTATTTAAACATGCTCCATGCATATCTAAAGTTATTGACTGTTATTTCGTCAAAGAAAAACAACATATTCTGGGTGTGCAGTTCTTGATATGTGCTTCCAGCAATATCCTTCTGAATGCTGTATGTGCTACATCCAAGCAAATACTTAGAATACAATGCGTTGATCGTAAGAGACTTTTGCGATATTTTGTTTGATTCATTTATGCTTGGATATATAAACGAAAACCCGTTGTTGTAGGATGTTTTAACTTTTGCAAACAAGCTTGTCCATTGCGCAATGCGGTCATTAGCTGCAATGAAAATATTGATTGGATTTCTACGATTGGGAAAGGCAATCTTTGAAAGATGATCATAAAATTTTTGCTGATCGAATTTATCATTAGCATGGATTAAAAGGAGGCCTGTATTAAGTGTTGTGTTTCTCAAATCGACGTCTACAAGTTCGGGAGCGGATTGGGCGCATTCGATGTTGTTAATTAATTCCTTTACCCACTCTTCAATAGTTGCTCGCGTGATTGAGCCCATTTGACGATTTTTGCATTCCACAATAATTCCTTGATTTCCAGCTATATAAGGGTTCGTAAATTTACATAGCAGATCAATCCCGTGTGTTTTCTTTTTATGAGAAGAACGAGTGCATTTTATTTCCTTATCTTGAGTAAGTTCGGTCCACCCAAGGTTGGCAAAAAAGTTTTCTCCAAAACCTTCAAGCTTTTTGCCGATTTTGGCTGCTTGCTCTCCCATTATAACTCGCCTCCCACAATAGCATTAATGCGCTCTAAAGCTTCGTCGTCAATATCATCCCGATCTTTCGAAATTACTAATGATCCGCTTGAATACAAGGTAACCGATATAGGACTTACGCCTTTTTCAATCAGTATTGTCAATTGGGATATACAGTTTTTATATTTTTGAACCATATGTCGAGGGTCATCCAACGACGATAGACAAACGCTACAATTTGCCACAATTCCCTCGTCTATCAAAACGTCAGTGATTCGCATCCTAGAAAACCTAATATCTTTCATTGTGAGCAGATTATTTAATATCTGAATATACTCGATTTTACTGCTATCAACCACAAGCTGATTATTAGCCGCTTGTAAGAAAGCAGTAATAAGTATGTCTGCGCTCCTTTTACTCCCCCAAAGAAGCATTTTCCCTAAGTGAATAAAAATATCAAATTTCACTACGTTCTGTTTCTTTACAGTGATTGTTTCAAATTTATCGGTTTTAAAATTGTATATTTTTTGATTTCGAGTTACGGAGATTAAATAATAGCCTCCAATATAATCTTTACTCTGCTCATTAACCACACAATGTAAATCCTCAGAATCCATCTGTAAAACGCCACCAATGATAGAATCCCAAGATGTGTCACCTTGAAGTTTTACTTTGAAAATAGATAATTTGCTCGAAGCCATCACAAATTCCTCCTAAATTGAATTCAACTTTCCATCCATCATATATGCCGCTCAGAATGCTTAATCAGATTCAGTAATATCAGCACGCCTTAATGCAATTTGACCATATAAAATTTCTCTTCTTTGCCGCTAACAGTTGCTTTATTCTTCGTGTCTTGCCAGTTAGCAAAGGACCCCCTGTTGTAATTGACAGGGAGTCCTTGTTTTGTCCGCTATACCTGCCAAACACACAACAGCGCATCGACAGCGTTGTTAATAATTATAGCGTAATATTCCAGAAAAATCAAGAAATTTTCATTATTCGCCCTATTTTTTGCCTTTTACATCAATCTTGTTGCACCTACATAGCCGTCTGCTTCGCCGCAGGCGGCTAAATTTATGCAAAGGAGGAAACCCATATGGCGAATTGCAAAGTGATCGCAGTGACGAACCAAAAGGGCGGCGTGGGCAAAACCACGACTACCGCCAACCTCGGCATCGGGCTTGCCCAGCAGAACAAGCGGGTGCTGCTCATTGACGCAGATGCACAAGGTTCTTTGACCCTATCCCTCGGCTACCCGAAACCGGATGAGCTGCCCGTTACGCTGGCGGACATCATGCAGGATGTGATCGACGATGCCCCCATCCCGGACGGCTGCGGTATCCTGCATCACAGTGAGGGCGTTGACCTACTCCCTGCGAACATTGAGCTGTCCGGCATGGAGATCCGGCTGATCAACGCCATGAGCAGGGAAAGCGTGCTGCGGACATATATCAATGCGGTCAAGCCTCATTACGACTATATCCTCATTGACTGTATGCCGTCGCTCGGTATGATGCCGATCAACTCACTGGCCGCAGCGGACAGCGTGATCATCCCGTCCCAGCCCTCATTTCTCTCGGCCAAAGGCCTTGACCTGCTGATGCAGTCCATCGCAAAGGTCAAGCGGCAGATCAACCCGAAGCTGAAAATCGACGGCATCCTGTTCACGATGGTGGACAGCCGCACCAACGAGGCCAAAGAGATCATTGCATCTCTGCGCGCCCATTACGGTGAAAAGATCCGGGTATTCGGAACGGAGATTCCCTTTTCGGTCCGAGCCGCAGAAACCAGCGGACGGGGTAAGAGCATTTTTGCCCACGACAAGAACGGCAAGGTCGCCGCCGCATACCGCTCACTGACGAAGGAGGTGTTGGAGCTTGAGCGCAAAACCGAGAGATTTAGGGATGACACCGCTCGATGACCTGTTCTCCACCGACGAAAGCCGTGCGGAAGCGCACCTTGAAAAGGTCGTTACGCTGAACCCTGCCGACATCTCCGACTTTCCCAACCATCCGTTCAAGGTCAAGCAGGACGAGGCTATGGCGGAGATGGTAGACAGCATAAAGCAATACGGTGTGCTGGTGCCTGCCCTTGTCCGCCCCAAAGCGGACGGCGGCTATGAGATGGTCGCCGGTCATAGGCGAAAGTGTGCGGCTACACTGGCGGGGATCACCGAAATGCCCTGCATTGTCCGCAATCTCACCAATGATGAAGCGACGATCATCATGGTGGACAGCAACTTGCAGCGAGAAACGATCTTGCCGTCTGAAAAGGCGTTTGCCTACAAGATGAAGCTGGAGGCCATGAAACGGCAAGCAGGCAGACCGAGCAAAGAAAATTTGCGCCCACTGGACACAAATTTAATCGGGACGCGGTCTGACGAACAGTTGGCAAAAGATTCTCCCGATAGCGCCCGACAAATTCAGCGGTATATCCGCCTGACCGAGCTGATCCCGCCGGTGCTTGACATGGTGGACAGCGGAAAAATCGCTTTCCGTCCCGCCGTGGAGCTTTCCTATCTCTCCAAAGAACAGCAGCAGAGCCTATACGACACGATGGAGTGCGAGGACTGCACGCCGTCACTGGCGCAGGCCATCAAAATGAAAGAGTTCAGCCGGGACGGGAAGCTGTCCGCAGAAGTCATCCTCTCCATTATGCAGGAGGAAAAACCGAACCAGCGTGAGCAGTTCAAAATGCCGAAAGAGCGTATCAGCAAGTATTTTGCTCCGGGGACGCCCGCACAGAAGATTGAAGATACCATCATCAAGGCATTGGAACTGTACCGCAGGCGGGAACGCCAGCGGGATATGGAACGATAGTCACTGCCAAGGGGCAGCCATACCCATTTTTAATAGGTGTACGGCTGTGCCGGCGTGTTCCCCCTCTCCACACCTCACCCCCTCAAGACTGCCTGTACTTCCCGAAAAAAGAGATAAGCCCATACAGTGTTGCACCGAATAACGGTGCATTTTTAACTTTTAGGAGGATTTCAAATGAAAACAAAGAACTTCAAAAAGCCAATTGCATTATTTCTCGCAGTGATGTTGTGTGCTTCCTTGCTGTTTAGCCTGGGAACGACTGCATTCGCCGCAGAAGAAACCGCCAATGTATGCCTTATTGCTTTTCCACGTGACGGGGATGCGAACTACAATGGGGAATGGGGGCATGGCAATTTGAACTTTATGAATGGCTGGTCTACCAAAGCATCTTCATTTACGTTGATTCGAGCTATGGGGCAGTATAGCGGGAACATCTGCTACTGTATTGAACCCGGCGTATCGCAGCAGCCCGGCGACAGCCTCACAAAAAAAGGAGAAGATTTTTGGGATAACTATCCCGCCGCTTATAATAAAACTATTTCTCCCGAGGATATAAAGTTGCTCATCGGACGCATTTTTCAGTACGGTTATACAGGTCCGATCTCAGTCTCCTGGCGCTCGCAAAATGACGGAGGCGACAAGCTGGCGCACGCCGTTGCCACGCAGCTTTTGATTTGGGAAACCGTTGTCGGCGAGCGTGATGCCGACTTCAACAAGATTGGAACCAACGGCAAAGATGCCATCGTAGATCAAATCAGCACAAACCACCCGCTGTACGGCCAAATCATGGGCTATTACAGCTCCATTGCTGCAAACGTTCAGTACCATTCCAGCATTCCGAGCTTTCTTGCCAAAACCGCAGCAGAGGCACAGAGTGCATCGCTTGAATGGGACGGCGAAGCCTATGCGGTTACGCTTACAGACAAGAACGGTGTCCTCTCAGATTATTCGTTTTCCTCGTCTAACCCGGACATCAAATTTTCCGTCAAAGGAAATGAGCTGACAATCTCAATGGGCACAACGCTGAATGAGCCTGTTACCATCACTGCCGAGAAAAACAATTCACGCAGAAGCGGCGTTATTACCTGGACAGACGGTGTTTACGGCCCCAACGGGAAATTGCAGGACACCGTCACTTATGCACAGGCAGTCGCCGATCCCATAAATGGGTATCTGAACATCAAGACAGCTTACAGTGAGATCCACGGGCTGAAAAAGGACGAGGACGGCAGCGGCCTTGCCGGTGCGCTGGTCGGGCTGTTCCGTGCGGACTGCACCGAGTTTACAACCGAAAACGCCGTTCTGACTGCCACCTCTGCTGAGGACGGCAGCTTTTCTTTTGACCGTGTGCCTTATGGCAACTGGATCGTGCGGGAGATCGAAGCCCCGACCGGTTTTGTGCTGTCGGAGAAAACCTACCCCGTGACCGTCGATGCAGACGGTGCGGTGATTGAGGTAGAGATTGAAAATACCCGCATCCGTGGCACGGTGCAGCTCACCAAGACCGACTGGGACTATCCAGACAACAAGCTGACGGGTGCGGAGTTCACCGTTTACCGTGACAGCAACGGCAACAAGGAACTGGATGCCGACGATGAACGGCTCGGCACACTCACCGAAACCGGCATCGGCGTTTATGAAATGGCCGATCTGCTCTACGGCGGATATTTTGTCAAGGAAACGAAAGCGCCGGATAGCTTCTGCTTGGATGAAAACGCCTACTATTTCGAGATCACCGAGGACGGCAAGACCGTGATCGTGGAGAACGAGGCCGGAAAGGGCTTTGTCAATGCGCCGCAGGTCGGCTCTTTGAAAATCATCAAGACTTCCTCGGACGGCAAAATTGAGGGCTTCTCGTTCCGTGTCACCGGTCCGAACGGCTATGCCGGTGTATTCACTACCGACAAAAACGGCGAGATCATCATCGAAAATCTCCGCATCGGTGAGTATGTGGTGTCCGAGGTGTCGGACGGCGCATCTTCCGCCTATGTGCTGCCCGTCGACAAAACGGCATCCGTGCTTGAGGGTGCGGTGACGAAAGTGGAGATGCACAACGAGCTTCGTGACACGCCGAAAACCGGGGATGACAGCAATCCCGCCCTGTGGCTTGCCCTGCTCGGCGTTTCCGCTGCGGGCGCTGCCGCGCTGGGCGTAGTCGGATTCAGAAAACGCAGAAAGGAGGGCGCAGAGTAATGGAGCTGAAAACCATTCTGGCGATCGGACTGGTCGTATTTATCGTCGGCGCTTTGATCTTCCTGAAGATCAGAGCCAAGAAAAAGTAAGCCTTGGGGCAGCGAAATCCGCTGCCCCTTTACATATCCCGAAAACAAAAAAGGAGGCAAAAATCATGGTTCATTTCTTTGATGCGGACATAGCAAAAAAATACGGAGTCAATGCGGCGGTGCTAGCCTGCTTCCTTTGGGACTGTATCGAGCAGAAAAGCACCGAATCGCCGCAGCTCCATGAGGACAAGGTCTGGGTGCGCTGTTCGGTGCAGATGATGACCGGCTTTTTCCCGTTTCTGTCCTACGACGAGATCCGCTATGCCCTGAAACGGCTGGTCAAAGGGCGGGTGCTCACCAAGGGACGGTTCAACGAGAGCCGCTTCGACCGCACGAACTGGTACGCCTTTACCGAGTTCGGACAATTTCTGATGGAGGAAAGCGAGGGACGGACGCAATGAAGGACGGCAGACACATCATTTGGAGCAATGACATTGACTACGATGACTGGCGAGAGGACTTGGAGGAACAATACCCCGACCTCACCGAAGCCGAGCGTATGGCGCTGATGTATGAACTGAACGGCGACTATCTGGACGACGAGCGCTCCAATCTGGACATCCAGCTCTCCCGTCCCATTCTCGTTGTCGGTGATCTGGGACTTTGGCACGGCCGTCGCATGGGATATAAGGAGATTCCGAGCGGCAACATTCGGGACTGCCTTTACAGCGAACGGGATATTGATTACAGCACTTGGTATGTGGATAAAAACGGCGACTTCCGCTGCGATGCCATCCATCACGACGGCACAAATCATTACCTCTACCGCGCCTACAAGGACGGCGTGAGCGACACGCAGATCGACAATCTGAAAGAAAAACTCTACCGGGGCATTGCCACCCGTGCGGACATTACAAGAGTGACCCGCAGGCTGGGCGACGAGATCGCCCATGTTTACGGCTTTCCCATCCCCCGCAGGCAGGCGCCGGTACAGGAACGATAACGGAGGCAGCTATGATGAATATATCTGATACAAGGGACTGCGCCTTTGAAGCCTTTATTACCAACCTCGGCAAATACAACGAGGGCTTTTTGATTGGCGAATGGGTGAAGTTTCCTGTGACCAATGAAGAAATGCAGGCAGTTTTCCGGCGCATCGGCATCGGGCGGCGCTATGAGGAATGGTTCATCACCGACTATGACTGTCCGGATGCGGCCATTGGCAAGACGCTCGGAGAATATGAGAGCCTGAGCGAGCTGAACTATCTTGCCGGGCAAATAATGGAGCTGCGGGAAAGCGACGATTTCTGGCAGGCGGTTTTGGACTTGGGCGAGAATATCGGCAGTGTGCGAGAGCTGATCAACCTGACCGAGAATTTGGACTGCTTTGATTACCTGCCCGGCGTGCGAAATGACTATGACCTCGGCTATTACTGGATCGAGGAAAGCGGCTGCTATGACTCAAGCAACCTCGGCGCACTGGCAAACTATATCGACTATGAAGGCTTTGGCCGGGACATCCGGTATGAAGAAGGCGGCGTGTTCGGGGATAACGGCTATGTGCGGTCAAACTGCGGCCGTTTTGTGGACACCTACGACGGCTGTGTTGAGAATATCCCCGAAGAATATCGGATCAGTTCACCCGCTGTCCCCATCCGCTCCGCAGCCCCACGGCAGACTGAACAGCCCGAACGATAAAATTTGCACCTTTGATATTGTCTTGCGGTTTGGGTATTGGATAATAAAAACGATAAGGAAGTGAGCACCGTGAGCGACAGCTATTTTGACCTGCCATCCCGTATTGAGGACGCCTTTGCGGAGATCGACAGCGATATTGTGATGGATCTGCTGAATACCGACGAGGACTACGCCGCGCTTTCCGACCGTATGGACAAGCTGAAAACGCAGTACCCCGTCATCGACAAAATGAACGAGAGCAGCGGCGAGATCCGCATGACCGCAGAGGAACATCGAGCGTATGTGGACTATCTGAACCTTGTCCGGCAAATGGAGGACATGGAGCGGCAGCACATCTACTTCCGCGGACATACCGATACCGTGGCGTATCTCAAAAAAATCAAGGCAATTTGAGTTTGAATACAATAGTTAAGCGATGCAGAGGTTAAAACTGCATCGCTTTTTGTTTGATTAGCGCATAAAACTTGTATTTATCAAAAAGTTTTTCTGAAATCTAAGAAAAAACTATTGAGCAAAATTGTTTTTTGGGCTATACTGTTAGCAAGGAGGCGATACTATGATTGTTAGGCCCTACTATTTGAATATACTTAAAACTTATCGGGATGTTCCGCTGGTGAAGATTCTTGCCGGTATCCGCCGCTGCGGAAAATCCACCATTTTGGATATGCTAAAAGACGACCTTATCGGCAGCGGTATTCAGGCCGACCATGTAATTCATCTGCGTTATACATCTGAGGAACTGGACGACAGCATGACCGCCAAGCAGATGTACCATGACATCAAAGAGAAAATGACAGACAGCGAGCGTTACTATCTTCTGCTGGACGAGGTGCAGGAGGTGGACGGCTGGGAAAAGGCGGTCAACAGTCTGCTGGAGGATGCCAATACCGACATCTATGTGACAGGCTCCAATTCCAAGCTGATGTCCAGCGAGATCTCCACCTATCTGACGGGGCGCTATATTTCCATTCCGGTTTTCACTCTATCGTTTGCCGAGTATATAGAGTTCAAAAAAGAAAGCGGCAGCACTCCGAAAGAGCTTCTGAACGAGTATATCCGCATGGGCGGCTTCCCTATCGTCGCTCTTGGGAGCTTTGATGAGCGCTCATCCTATCAGATTGTCGAGGGAATATATAATTCCGTCATCACCAGCGACATCACAAGACGGCACAACATCACGAACTTTGACCTATTCAACCGTGTGGTTAAGTATGTGGTCGAAAATGTCGGCAAGACCTTTTCTGCCAATGCCATCGTGAAGTTTATAAAAAGTGAGGGGCGTTCCCTATCTGTAGAAGCAGTCTATAATTATCTTGAGTGGCTGGAAAAGGCTTTTGTAATCTACCGCTGCCAGAGGTACGATATGCAGGGCAAGACTATTCTCAAGACGCAGGAGAAGTTCTACCTTGCGGACGCTTCGCTCAAATACTGCATGATGGGCTTTAATCCGAAGTCTGTTGCCGCTATGCTGGAAAACATCGTGTACTTCGAGCTTCGGCGGAAGGGCTATGATGTGTATATCGGCAAAAACGCCACCAAGGAGATCGACTTCGTAGCAGTGCGGCGGGACGAGCGGATCTATGTGCAGGTGTGCCGCAATCTGCCGGAGGAATCCGACCGAGAGGTCGCCAACCTACTTGAGATCAAAGATCATTACCCGAAATATGTGGTGACGCTGGACGAACTGGCCGCGGGCAACATCAACGGTATCAAGATCGTGCATCTGGCGGATTTTCTGTTGAGTGAGGATTATTAAAAATATAGAGAGGTATGAAGAATATGGCAGCGCGAAAATACAGGTTTGAGCGATTGACTCCAATCGACAACATGGACTTGAATGTTTATGAAGAAGCGATAGATTATGTTTTTAGTAACTCCGATGTAAAGAATGTCGCTATTTCCGGCGCATATAGCGCCGGTAAAAGCAGTGTTTTAGCTTCATACAAGAAAAAGCATGGTGAATTGCGCTTTTTGCATATCTCTCTTGCGCACTTCAAATCCACAGATCAAGAAAGTGACGCCGAAGTTAAAGAATCCACATTAGAAGGCAAAATTCTCAATCAACTGATACATCAAATTCCGTCAGAAAAAATACCGCAGACAAATTTCAGAGTAAAGAAAACTGTAAGTTCAAAAAGCATAGCTACCTCAACCATTGGTGCTGTTCTATTTCTCATCAGCATTCTTCATCTTCTATTTTTCAGTGTGTGGAAAAACTATATAAGCGTTCTGCCGGTAAGTTTGATTAAATCAATACTGATGCCATCTACACATCCGTACGCTCTGATAGTAGACGGGATTATAATACTAGTTTTGCTCTCACTCTCCGTACACAAGTTGATACGCATACAAAGGGAAAAAAATATTTTCCGCAAGCTAAATATTAAGGGCAATGAAATCGAGATATTTGAAAAAAGCGATGATTCTTATTTTGACAAATATCTCAACGAAGTATTATATTTGTTCGAAAACGCTGATGCAGATGTAATTGTATTTGAAGATATGGATCGCTTTAACACAAATGGTATTTTTGAGCGTCTGCGTGAAGTTAACACACTTGCAAATATTCAATTAAATAAAAAAAACGAAAAAGTTCTCCGTTTTTTCTATTTGCTACGTGATGATATTTTTGACTCAAAAGATAGAACTAAGTTTTTTGACTATATTATTCCTGTTGTTCCGGTCGTTGATGGCTCTAACTCATACGACCAGTTTATTTCGCAACTCAAAAGTGCCGGAACATTCGAGAAGTTTGACAAAAGCTTTTTACAAGGTCTATCACTATACATAGATGATATGCGTCTTCTTAAAAACATCTACAACGAATTCGTAATCTATTATAATCTGCTTAATATCACCGAGCTCGATTGTAACAAGATGCTTGCGATTATTGCATATAAAAATTTATTTCCACGAGATTTTGCCGATTTGCAACTCAATCAAGGTTTTGTATACACTCTTTTTAGCAAAAAAGGCAAGTTTGTTGAAAATGAAGTTTCAGAAATCGAAAGAGAAATCGAAGAAATACGCAATAAGATTTCGTCTTATAAAAATGAGCATCTTATGTCTATGAGAGAACTAAATGTAGTGTTTGCAGATAAATATTTAAGTAATTACAATTGGCTGCAGAAAAGCGATAATGATTTATCCGAATTTGTAACGGATCGTTTGTCCGGAAATGCCAAGGATGAATATTTGCATCGCAGGCAAATGCTGAGAGAAAAGTTGGATGGAAATAGCGACAAATTATCTCAAGAAATCCTTCGCTTGGAGCAAAATATAGTTGAGCTCAATGACAAGCATCTTCACCAAATCATCACTCGAGAAAACATTGATAATGTATTTTCTATCTCCAATACAAACGAAATTGGAATAACGACCAATTTCAACGACATAAAAGGCAGTGAGTATTTTGACCTATTAAAATACCTTATACGCGATGGGTATATTGATGAAAGCTATGCCGACTATATGACTTATTTTTACGAGAATAGCCTAAGTCGTGTCGACAAAACTTTTCTGCGCAGCGTAACGGACAAAAAAGCAAAAGAATATACCTACAAGCTGAAAAATCCACAGTTAGTCGTTTCCCGCCTTAGATTGGCCGACTTTGGTCAAGAGGAAACCTTAAATTTCGATCTATTAACCTATTTGCTTAAGTCATCTCGCAAAGACTATATAGAGAGATTTATTGATCAACTAAAACAGACAAATAACTTTGACTTTGTTGGTGCATATTTCGATTTGACAGCTGAATTGCCAAATTACATTAACCATCTTAACATTGGATGGCCGGAAATGTTTTCAACAGCCCTTAGTGAACAGTTATTAACAGAAGCGCAGATACGCAAGTATTCGATTTTTTCCCTTTATTATTCTGATGACGATATAATTAAATTGATCAACAAAGATAACTGTTTGTGTGACTATATCTCCGAGGCATACGACTACCTTACTATAGATAATCCCAACATTGATAGATTAATTCATTGCTTTATGCTTCTTGATGTGAGCTTCAAAGGATTTGATTATGATAAAATACACAAAGAGCTCTTTTATGCTGTATATGAAAAGTCCCTGTATGTTATAACCGATGAAAATCTGAGCCTTATCCAAAAAGAAATCCTGAACGAGAAAAACGAGGATACCCTTCTTCACAAAAATTACTCTCTGCTATGTCTGCATTCCGAATCTGCACTAACTAAATATGTGAATCACAACATAAATGAGTACTTTGATGTTATGCTAAAAATGAGCTGTGGAATTATTTGTGATGACGAAAATGTAGCTGTTGTTGCATTGAACAATTCTGATCTCACCACTGAACATAAACAGGCTTATATTCACTCATTAGAGACGAAAATCACTTCTATAAAAGCAATCAAAGATAGTTCTTTATGGGCAGCGTTATTGGATGCTAATATTGTGCAGTATTCAGAGTACAATATCATGGATTGCTTCAATGCTGTAAAACTTAACAGCAGTGTTGTTTCTTACATAAATCAGTGTGACATCGACTTGGATTTTTCAAAAACCGAATATGACGAAAACACCAAAGGTGCATTATTCAATAGTGTAATTACATGCAGAGACATAGAAAACTCAAAGTATGCACAAATATTGTCGTCGTTGGATTTCGTCTATGATGATTTTAATATTTCAGGAATTTCTGATGATAAGATCGCCATCTTGATTGATACAAAAATCATTAGGATGACAACCGACAACTTAGCGTTTATTCGCAATAATTATCCCGATCAGAAATTTCACTTTATTCGCATCAATGTGAAAGAATATGTTGACACTGTTGGCAAAACTCTATTTTCGCAAAATGAGCTTATAGAAATACTAACTTGGGACATTAATGATGATCTGAAAATCAGTCTACTTAAAATGTCTAAAGAACCAATTTCGATAATCGAAAAAGGCTATTCCACCGCTGTATGTCTACATATTCTAAGCAACAATTTTGCAGAGTCCGATTTACCTAGTTTATTTTCATCCTTTGAACAATGGGACGATTCTATTCAGGAAAAGGTCTTCGATCATGCTGTAAATAATATATCATGCATTATTGATAATCAAAATTCCATTCCCAAAAAGCTGATAAAGTCTCTTCTAAATTCAGAAAGCGTAAGCCGGGATGAGAAGCTTGATCTTTTTGCAGCAATAATGCCAAATCTATCTGAAGCTGATATGCAGAGCATTCTCATATTACTTAACTTGACAGACTACCTAAAAATATTTGATATGCGAAGTAGACCAAAGTTTGAAATCAATAACGAAAGCGAAAAGCTGCTCGCCGCTTTCAAAGAGTGTCATCTGATTGACAGTTATGAAGAAAGCACTACAAAAGCCGGATATTACAAAGTTGCTCGGTCAAAAGCAACAAAAGCTCTTTCAAAAGAACCGTCTACTGTTACATAATACTCGTAATATCTACATAGCCGAGAGGTTTTCATTCTGAAAACCCCTCGGCTATTTTTATGTCAGAACGGAGGCGAAACATATGCCATTTATACGAAATGCGGAATTTTGTGCTGTTTTCTCATATTACTGCCTATATTGAATTTCTATCTGCATATATTTCAGAAAAATTATATGCAGATAGTCTTGATAATTTCTTGTTTTCTGCACATAATATGCTATAATTATGTGCAGAAAGGCTGGTGCTGTATGAGA
>ERZ1673697.1062-NODE-1062-length-35666-cov-20.032237_pt1 | contig 35666 bp, 55 predicted proteins | sample MGYA00580227_ERZ1673697 | MGnify/ENA primary metagenome ERZ1673697 (study PRJEB41218, sample SAMN15661759) | gut metagenome | host: Homo sapiens | place: Canada: London | collected 2015-08-20/2019-03-30 | study: EMG produced TPA metagenomics assembly of...
TTATAAATATATGTGCTGTCCAGCCGTTAAACAACTTTTTTAAACAACTTTTTTATACTATTTACTTATTTACTTATTTTACCTATTTACTTATTTTACCTAAAAAATATCTTAATACACTTATGTTTTATTACTATTTTTACACTATTCTTCTTTACTTACTTATACATCTTCATAAGCATTACTATTTACTTATTTCGCTTCTTACATATACCTCTTGTTTGTTATATTATGCCTGTTTATACCTTGTTTTATAATATCTCTAATACCTCTAATTATTTATTACTTATTCATAATCATTACTATTTAATCTAGCTTGCTTTATATATAGTTGTTTTCTTTATATAGTATTATTTTTACCTTATTACTACTACTCTTATATTCCTAATAAACACATAATTTCATTTAGCGCGCGATTTTAAATTTTTTATTATACCTATTTATTTATATTCCTTACTTTACCTTATATTTTATTTAATATTACTTCACTATCAATAATTATTACTAATAATTCCAATTTCCTTGTTGTTTATTACCCTGCCAAACCTGCCTTATTTACTCGCTTTTTTATGCTTTTTACTTATTAATAATTGTTGCTAGTTTGCTTGTTTTATTTACTGTTTGTTTACATATTTGCCTACCTTTACTATTACCTTTTATTTATTATTTTATTATTTTTACTAATTAATTCATAAATCAACAAAATATACAAATGTTTACCTACCGCCGCCAGCAAAATTGCCCTGTATTAATACTTTTTAATACCCCACTTACATTTATACCTATATTATATAAAACTGCCTACAGCCCTGTTTATGCCCCTATAAACGCTATTTATTTTATTAAAATACCTGTAATTTGCTTGTTTTTTGCCTTTTTTGTTTGCAACATAAGCAATATGTTTACATATTTTGCTTGTAATTTTTTAATATTGTATATTGCAATTATTGCTTATTAATGTTATAATATAAGTAACTTAAAAACAGGGGGTTTTAATTATGTTAACTTATTTTAAAAGGCACTTTGCCCAATTAAACAAACACAATTTACCACGCCAACACGCAACTAAAGTTATTGCAGTTTTACTACAGTATATTAAGGCATTACATTTTAGGGTTTTAACTTTAAAAACCTACAAGGGCAAAAATGGCAACATTACCTTTAATATTTATGTGCAACATTAACAGTATAGCCATAATACCTACTGTTTAAGTTGGCATACAAACGCTAAAAACTGTATAGTTTACACAGGCAGTTGCATATTATAAAAAATGCCCCCCTTTTTATTAGGGGGTTATTTTTTTGCCTATTTTTAGCTAAAAAAAATAAGGGGGTATTTACCCCCTTAAAAGTTAACCATTAAATATACCTAATTGCCCATTATTAATAAATGCAATTTGCCATAATTTTCGCAATTAGTATAATTTACTAATTGCAACAATGTATTATTAAACATTGTGTGCATATAACCACCGTATGGTATTTGGCTATAATTATTTATAAACGCTGGTGTTACTTTACTTTCGTACGTTAAAGTAAGTGTATTTACCATAACAGTACCATTACTATTTACGGTTAATATTACATTAATTAATAGGGCTAAATTTGGGCAGTTGTTTATAGGTTGCATTTGCATAAACTCGAGCTCGTACTTAATACCATTTGTTACTTGTTGCACCTCGGGGCTATATTGTAGCTCGGCGTTAATAGTATTAGTTACTAGTTGTGTTATATACTGCTGGTTAGTTACCTTGTTAGTAGGCACTTTTAAACTGTTTAAGGTTTGCCAGTAGTACTGGTATAGGTTGCTTACCGCCACCATGTTTTTATAGGTTTTGTTGTTTTTACTTTTTGCTTGTAACATATTGTTATTTATCTTATTAGTTTTATTTGCTTATTTTCAATATGTATTACAGCCTTATATTCACCAAATTAAAAATTTTCGTGTGTGCCTACTCTATAACGCCTTTATAACTGCATAAGGTGTTATTTTTTGCCCGAATTTACAAATTTGCATCGACGAAAACAAGGCTGTATTAAAAGTAAATAGGCTGGTTAGGGTGTTTGTATGTACCCTTGCCAGCCTAAAAATTTCAGTAAATTTTATTAATTTGTATTTTTAAATATGTAACTTCGAATAAATTTATTTCAATATCAAAACATTCACTACCGATTACCCCTTCAAGTTGTGCAATAACTTCAGGCGCATCATATGTATAAATAGTATTTTTAAAAATAACAGCCTTTACATCATTAAATAATTTTTCATTAAACATAATTTTAACCCCCTATATATTTATACTTGCTATATTTTTATTATAGCCTATTTTGATTGGTTTGTCAAGTGTTTTTTATTCATTTACTAAAATAATAATATTTAAATTAGCATTTTGATAAACTTCGATAGTTGTGGCATATTTACTAAAAACTAAACTGTCATCATCGTAAATTTTTAGCCAATACCTACTGGTAAGCATATGGTCGTAATTGGGTGGTATTTCTGCCTTATTAGTTGTTAGTAAACCAGTAAATTCACCATCACTACCAACACTTACATATGTACTGCATAAATTATTGTCATCATCAATCCCTGCAAACAATATAGCCCCAATATCGGTACAACCTAGCCTTATAGTTTTCATTTAATAAAACCCCCTATTTAATTTGGTTACTTACTATACTTATATTATACATGGTTTTGATTTAAAAGTCAAGCATTTTTAATAAAGTTGTATGTTATTATACTTCTACCATATTCGTTTTTTATATAAATTTCACCTTCTGTATAGTAAGCCCCTGTTATTTTACTATCAACAAAATTACGAATAGTATCAATATTTAAACCTTCCTGTTGAATAATAATTCCAATTTCGTCACAAATTGGAAATAGTATTTGTAATTGTTCATTTAATATTACTAATTCCCCTGGCATAATAGTAATTCCTCCTAATTATTGTATTATTTCATATTGTAATTTTGCTTTTTTAGTACCATATTTATAATCAATAAATATTCCTTGTTCGCTTTTTTTCGTATATACTCTTTGAATGTAAATACCATAATCGGCTATATAATCGCAGAATGCAGCTTCGATTAATTCCACTACCTCCTCCTCTGTAAGCACTAATACATCACAGCATAGCCTACTTTCTTTCAATAAGTAGCAATCAAGTGTACATTTTAAAAACGACTCAACATTAATTACTAAATCGTCACTAATAATCATAATTCCTATTACCCCTTTTTATACGTTTTATTAAAACGCTTTAACAGTTGCCAGTAATTTAATAACATAAATATTGGAAAACCAGCGATATATATAATGGTTATAACTATCCAGCCCAAAACCCTCGAAAGGGCTTCAGGCTGTTTAATTATGTAATTTATTAGTAAAGCAACTATAATACTACCTAATAATATTTCCATATTACTCACCGATTTGCTTGGTTGTCATAATTTTTTTACCTTCGTTTGCGCCACTGTTAAAGGCTTCGACGTTTAGCTGGCTAATGTTCATACCTTTACTGGTAAACATTTTTGTATGTTGTTTACAATATTCGTCAAATAACTGCACAACATTTTCATCGACTGTAATTTTTAGTGCTTTGCAATTAGCATCAAGTGTTTTTTTTAATCCTGTTAAAAACCCTTGCACAAAACTACCATATACACCTTTAACGCCGTTACCTTGTTTCCAAACTTTTGTTTGATAACTGTCAGCCATATGATGAATAACATTCCACAGCCATTCATATACTTTAGTGGCGGTCGTAACGTTTGCAGGGTAACCATAAAAAACAGCAACCATTTTGCCCGACCACAATAATTTAACGCCATAATTATCGGCGATTATTTGTGCTAATTTAAAACGGTAGCTACGACCCACACAACTTGCATAACTAAATTCAGGTTGCTTGTTTGCATTACCTTTTAAATTTGCAACACTAATATTATACTTTGCCATTAATTCCTGGGCTTTTGCCGCCGCAGCAATAGCCTCCTCTTTATTACTATTTTTTTTGCTTAACTCCAATAATTTAATAATTTTTTGTTCGAGTTTGTTGTTTGCCATATTAATGACCCCCTTGTTTATTTTGTAATTTAATTATAACCGACTTTGCTTAAAAAGTCAAGCATTTTTTATAAAAAAGTTATCCACAACTTTATCCACAGCCTGTGAATAACTTTCACCTTCATAATTGCCCTGTATTTAATTTTTTAGCAACACCGCATATATTTATACCTGTAAAGCAAAAAAGCCGTTAAAACTAAAATATGAAGGTTTAAAGGGTATTCTGCAAAAATGGCAAAAAAAATAACCTGCAAAATGCAGGCTATTTCATTAATTGTTGTTTTGTTTTTTGTAAATCGACTACTTCGCCAGTTACCTTGTTACGTTTGTAAACGGTTTTAGTTACAGGGTCTTCTAAAAACTCATGTGTTTCGTTTTGCATTATAACTCGTGGTGCAGGTTTATATACTGTAGGTTCATCGACTGGTCGAGTCATTAAAAAACTGCATACCACTAAAAATAATATAATTGAAAACTTTTTCATTTTAAATACCCCCTTTATTTAACTACATTATAACACAACTTTAAAGCAATGTCAACCATTTTATTCGTTTAATTTATACGCCTTGCAATTTTGCATGGTAACCAAAAATCGTAATATAATTTCCCGGCGTATAACGTACACATGGCTTTCACTTATTTGGTTCGCTATTGCAAATTCTTGTATTTTTTTTTCCCTGTTTTTGGCAAAGTCGGTTAAAAGTACATTCGTTAAAAACCTATAATGTAAATCGCTATTTTGTAAACAATAATTCTTTAAATCATCTACACACTTATAAGTCAGATTTGCTAGTACATTCGTATTATTAGGAGCTTTATTATTTCTAATAATAATATTTTCAAGTTCTTTTAATGTCTTTTTTGATACTATTTGCATTTTGTTCTCCAATCTCAATTAAATTATGATGTTTCAAGGAACGATTCCTACATACAATTTTCCAACATTCAGCACCGTATCCTCTCTGTCTTGAAATACTATCTTTTAATAGTTTACCACACCGTAAACAGTGTGTAATATTTTTAAACATAATGCTGCCCCCAAAAATCAAATGCTGCCCTTAATCGTGATGCTGCCCCTTGTGCATAGGTAAATGCTGCTTTTTTTATTTTGCAATTTTAAGATTTTGTTTTACAAGCTTACGATTACGCTCTTTTATTTCATCTTTATATCTTGTACAAAATTTAAAATTATTTTGTAAAGCGATGAATGTAGCGGATAACATTGGTATGGCTGCATCTGCAGATACCATGCCCATCTTTATTCCACTTTCTAAAAATTGAATAAAGTCCATCATATCACGCACTTGTTTAATTTGCCATTTCATCCCAAAAATTTCAGCATTTTTTACAGCCCAAAAATTTGCACCGGACTCATTTTTTTTCAAACTCAAACCGGACTCATATGCTACTACAGCAAACAACGCTTCGAATGAATTATACAAAAAGGCTAATATCTTTAATGGAGGTTCTTCTGTAAAATCAAAATCATTACTAATTTCAATGGCTAAAGAAAAATCTTTATTCATAACCGCAGTAATATATTTTTCAAGGCTTTCTTTAGGTAAATCTAACACAATACGATCAGCACAGCACTTTCTATATGCTTCGTCAATACTAATATTATTACTTAACGAAAACATAATAACTTTATTTAGCTCGAGCAGACATAAGTTAAAATTAGAATCACATCTATGAATTAAATCCAATGCGTTTTCTCTAGAAATATCTGTTTCTTTTTGCACATACTTTAATAAAACCGTTTCGGATAATTTTTCAAATTTAACAGTGTTTTCTTCAAAAGTTTTGAAAAATTTATTACGTTTATCTATATTGTTATAAATGAGTATTACCTTATTTACAGAGTTATTTACCCACGCCACCAATTTATCCCATACTGTAGAATCCTGTTTAATAAAGTCCATATCATCTCTAATAACATATAAGGTTGGCTTTTGTATTAATTTAGTTGTGCCTACGGACTTAAATAATTCGGCTACAGTTGGCAATTCTTTCCAAATAAACCCTAAATCAACTATTTGCTCAATATAAAGATTGCGAATATAAATTTCTTCTCCAGTAAATATATATAAACCCGCTAAATTATTTGCTTTCATATCTTTTTTTAATTCGGCGATGTTCATTACTCCACCTCTTCTGATATATTGTACCACATTTTGAACAGATATACTGTCTATATTTAATACCATCAATTTCAATAATTTGCAAGTGCGTAAATTTGCCACACTTGCAAATACGAATTTCTTTTTTGATTATTTTTTTATATAATTCATAAATTTTATTTTTGCGCATATCTATCCGGATCTGCATAAACTATTTCATTGGTGTCCACTATCTTACATAAACGAACTATATCTAAAGGAATTTCCCATGTTAAATTAGCTAATTTATGACGATATTTTCGAGTAGTTGCTAACTTTAAAATATTATTTTCACTACCTGCATATTCACCTGTTCGGTATAATACCCGATTTTTATACTGTGCTCCTACATATAATTTCGTACCAATTTCAATCCCATTTAACCAATCATGCAATATCCTCACCCCCAACTATTTCCCACTGACGCATTAACCATTGTTTAACTAAAAAAGATTTATTTATTCCGACTACTCTTAATCTCGATTTAATAGTTAAAAGGCTATTCATAATTAATTCAATTTGTTCTTCATCGTAAATACCATCAAGAAATTTATCCAAAACAAGATTCGTATAAGTATTTAAAAACAAACCTACATCATATTTATCTTGTTCTTCTTCCTTATCTTTTAAATTTAATCGTGCTGCAATTTTTAAACTATTAGTTATCGTTACTTCAGGAAGGTAATCTACGACATTCTCAACGAACTCATAAAATTCCTCTATGCCATAGGATAATAACAAATTTACTTGTTCCGGAGTTGTACAGGTATTTTCAATGTAATTTAACTGTGTTTTGTTTAAGGTTTTGTTCTTACGCAGGGCATACTGCCTTAACTCTTTTGCTGTATATGGATTTAAAGTAATAACCATACCTCTGCTTAAAATTGTAGCTAAAGCATTTGCTTTATCTTTTAAAATCATTATAAAATATGCCTGTCTTGGAGGTTCTTCTATAACTTTTAATAAAGCATTTTTTGCTGCCGGACTCATTAAATCACTATTCTTAAAAACATATGCAATCGGGCTGCTTTGCTTATATGCCATAGAAATAATATTACGAACATCATCAACCTTAATGCCGCAATCTACAAAAGTCGCATTACATCTTGTTGCAATACACTTTGCAATTTCTTCACAGCCCATTGCACTATCTCCAACAACAATCGTAAATCTTGCTATATTCATTTGATCAAGTTGGTTCTTTAATTTTTCCTGCATCATATTGTCAACAACCTTGCAATAATAAACGGTTTTGGATTTTGTTCCCATTTAATCACATTTACGAGTTCCTGTAATTTAATAATTAACCTCATTGCGAACTCTTGTTCCCCAGCAGATAAACTACATTGGTCAGCATAAGTATTAGGAATTGATATATATTTGAAATCTTTAACAACATTATACTTAACAAGCTCAAGCACAAAGAAGAAGAATTGTCTTGTAAATTGCTTTAAATCCTTACCGTTCATATAAGTATCTTCAATACTACGAATGATATTCGCATCTTCTGCATGATAAATATCCTTAAATAAACTAAATAATTCTGAATAATCCATAACACCCAAAGCAGTAATAACTGTTTGCATTGTTAGTTCTGTAGAATCATAAGATAAACATTTATCTAATAATGTAATTGCATCACGCATACCACCATCTGCAATTTTAGCAATATATTCCAAAGCGTCCATTTCCCATTCGCAATCTATTGCAGATTCTTCTAATTCCATAACCAATATATCATCAAGTCTTTGAACTATCTGATCAGTTGGTATTCTATGAAAATCAAATCTTTGAACACGACTCAAAATTGTTGCAGGGATTTTCTGTGGGTCTGTAGTACACATTAAGAAAATTGTTTTCAATGGCGGTTCTTCTAATAATTTAAGCATTGCATTCCATGCACCTGTACTTAACATATGAACTTCGTCAAGTATATAAACCTTAAATTCACTATCTAAAGATTTATGTTTAGAATCTTCGATAATACCACGAACATTTTCTACACCATTATTCGAAGCCGCGTCAATTTCAATGGCATTTCCTTTGCCCGCATTAAGAGCATTGGCAAAAATGCGGGCACAGGTTGTTTTGCCTGTGCCAGCACCGCCAGTAAATAAGTAACAATTTTTATGATTTTTGCTCTCAATTTGTTGTTGTAAAATAGCTTTAATACTATCCTGAGAAACAACGTCATCAAATTTTGTTGGTCTATATTTAACAGCGAGTGAAATCATCTTTTATTTTCCTCTTTCTTGCCGTAAAGAATGTATCAACTCCAGAAAGTCTACCATTTCTTTAACAACACCCTCATTCGGACTTTTCGTTCTAAATTTTCCTAATCTTTTAAGATTGCCATCTTTAAGCCATTTATAATAACAAGCTGTAAACATAACAATCGGGTCTACATCACGTGCTTTAGCTGCTGTAACTACACCTAAAACTCCAAGATAAGCTAATGGATAATCATATCCATTAATATTTACATTGGCACTAAATTCATCTTTAGATTGTGCTATTTGCATAGATAATACATTTTCACTATCCATACCACCCATTAATTCATCAAACTCAAGCAGATTTCCTAAAAATGCCAGTATATTCATTTCTCTTAAATGACCAGGATCAATGATATCGCCTTCTTGTACATCTTTAATATAATTATCCAAATCTTTTTTACTCATTATTGCAAGCCTCCATTAATTGTTTAAATAATTTTTCATTGATAATGAAATAATCTTCATTATCCCCAAAACTAAAAGATATAGCCCAATAAGGTTTTCGCATCGCAAAACACTCTTCTTTTAATTTTTCAATCCACTCTTTCTGAATTGAAATCGACTTTGAATCTTTAATTTTGGTTTTACATTCCACTAAAAAATTATCGGTAACTACATCGCCTTTTGCAAACATGGTCGCCCCACTGTTTAATTGCTTTTTACCTTGTAATTTTTTAGCGATTCTTCTTTCTTGCAAATTACTGTACTTTCTTGTGTTCATAAGATATCAGATCTCCTGCAAGTGCAATTATTTCAGAATTATTAATTGGTAATTGAAATCCTGAATAGGTTTTACCTAAAGCAAATACCCAATCATTAAAATATTCATCATAACAATTAATTTTAATTACGCCATACTTTTGATGAAGTTTTGCAAGTTCTCTTGCCCACTTATCATAAGTTGCATCAGTTATAAGGTTATTATTCAATCTATAATATATACAGCTATGAATAATAAGTTGTAACCGTCTGCGTTTAATAAGAGCTTTAATATCTTCAGGAACCGTTGGGTCTTTCTTTACTAATTTTTTAATATCAAATAATGCCATATCAACTCCCTCCTTGTGATACTATTATAGTACACTTAGAGAGAGTTGTCAACAATTACTTTTACCGAACGTTACTTGAAATTTTACTATTAATTAATTGGTCAAAATCTTGCAAAATATCTGCATTTGCTTCATCCTCTAAAAAGGCAGTTACAGAGGCTTTACCTTGTAATTTAATATCATCACCATTTTCATCACACATAATAACGCCATCTTCATCAATAAATCTAAACCATGCACCAGCCTGATCAATATAACCTAATTTAAGTCCCATTTCAACTAAATCATTTATCCAGTCAATACCGAATGTATAATTTAATGTATAGCAACCGACACGTCTATCAGGTTTGCAAACTTTAGTTTTAGCTATATTAATCATAACATAATTACCAGCTGGTTCTTCCGTGTTACGAGTTAAATCTTTTAAATTTTCATCAAAGTATGTTCCTTTGCTAAAAAATAAACGTAACACTGCATTATGTTTCCAAGCCCTGCCGCCAGGAGTATCTTTACCCCCATATGGACTATTTATTTTGTCCCTGAGCTGATTTATACCAATTAAGGTAACATTTAACCTACTGCAAAGCTGTATCATTTTTTTAGTAAATTTCGTTAGAGGTTTAGATATACCGCCATAAGTTCTTTTTTCAGCGGATTCGTCATATTCATCTTGAGATAACATAACTGCAAAACTATCAATGACAACGATTCCAAATTCTTCTGTTTCAACAAGACTTTCGATGATATCAAAGATTTGTTCTGCCGTTTGATTGGTAGGTTTTACAACATACAAGGAATCTACATCAACACCAAGCTTTTCTGCCCACTCTTCATCTAAAGTATTTTCACAATCTACAAATAACGCCTTTAAAGCTCCTCTTGCTTTTAATTTACGATAAGCCTCTTCTTCTGCTTTATTTCTTTTTGGAATTTCTTCCAATTCTGCAAGTTGTTCTTTATACTCTTTGATGAATTGTTGTTGTGCATTTCCTACGGCATCTAAAGCTGTAGTTGTTTTGCCTGAATTTTCTTCTCCTGAAAACTCGATCAGTTTTCCACGAGGTAAGCCCCCATAGAGCATATAATTTAATCTGCAACTAGTAAACTGAATCTTTTCTGTTTCTTTAACATCATATTCAGCCCTACCTTGAAATACAAGTTCAGTTTTAAATTTTTTATTGATTTCTTTTAATACAGCATCAATATTGGACATCAACATCACCTTTTCGACTAGCTAAATAGTCACATAAATGAACAAATTTTTGAGTTGCAGTTTTAGGTTTTGGTAATATTGTTTTACTATAAAGATTAACATTCCATTGCCCCCATATGACTAGCAATTAAACAGGCTATATAATGACCTTTTTCTTTATACACTTCATTGAATGTTTCATCATACAGTTCTTTGCTAATTCTTTCTACCATTTCAGCCGCAAATATTGGATGTTCAAATAAGGTATATTTACTTTTGCCTGTACCCTTTTTAACGCTGTCATGAAGAATTAAAGCTGCTAAAATTAAGTCTTTATAGGCTCTCAATTCTTCATATTGTTCCATTTCTAACATATCTACCGCCCAGCAACAAGCTGCTAATGTATGACGAATAAGTCCACCTTCACCAAGAGCAAATTTAGGATGATATTTACCTGTGCTCGAAGCCGCCATTGTATAAAATTCTTCAGGACATTCTGCTAATCCCTTTTTAACAATATTTTTTACTTCCGGACTTTTAATTTGATTGATATATCTAGTAAATATTTCAGCTGTATACATCTTAATCCTCCTTATATGGTAAATTGGTTAAATTATTAAAATTATTTTCACTAATTCTACGAGTAGCGATTTTCTTTAGACTTTGCAACATCTCTGTTGAAGTATCTAATTTATTCTGAATTTGCCGCCTTGCACGAACATAAATATTCAATACTAAAGAATCTGTAATGATGTCCAATTCAGCCTGTTGTTTGCGTTCCTGCATATTGCCATCATTTGACATATAACTGTTATTATACTTTTGAGTTTTTTCCTGTTTTGCCAAGTCTTCCCGAATACCAATTGCTTCTTGACATTCATAAGCATAATACATCAATGCAGGTAAATTCAATATAAAGTGTTCTAACTCCATATCTGTGATTGGATTATTGATATCCTTAATTCTTGTTCTAATAGTAGACATCAAAGAATCCAGTTCTCCACAAGCTTCTCTAACAACCTGATTTACAAATCTTGTTAAATATCTTTGCTGAGTTGTTATATCTTCCATTCTACTTTTTACGAATGATTTATCAACTTCCATATTGATTAGCCTTTCTTATGATCGTAGATAAATTTTTATCTATATCATATTTAAAGAATTTTCTTAATTTTTTACCTTCAAAAATAGTACACATATCCGGAATTTCATAACTTTTAAATGATTTATAGTTTAATAATTCCTTATGCTGTTTGATAACAGAAATAGGAACAAATACCGTAACATCACAGTCTATAAACCATATTAAAACTCCTGCAATAACCTTATCATATTCACATTTATCCAATAATCCAGTGTATTGATTATCAGTTAAATTAGCATAATTAAAGGTTTTGCCATGTATGCTTTTACATTCAATGTAAAATAAATACCCATTAAAAAAGACAGAAAAGTCACATATATTACGAATACCTTTATACCCTGCGGTATCATCTTTAAAACGGTCAAAACATATTGCAGCGTCTTCAAGTTGAGTTGAAAAGTGTTCTTCAAACTTTTTTCCGAGGGATACAGGCATATTATACGTCCTTTCTGCACGCTAGGCGATATTTACAATATTGACAAGTTTTAGTTTTAATATCTTTTGGTTTAGGCGGGACTACATTAGCATCTACATAATCATCGCAATCCTGAATTAACTGTATTAAATTCTTTTTCATGTCATCTGTTACATCTAACATATAAGATTTTTTATCACAGTTATCTCGACATTCATAAACAAATAAAACTTTATCAATTCCTAAAGATAAAGCATAGGCTGTTGCCTGTTTTTTATGGTCTTCATCAACATCTTTACGCATTAAAAATTTCTTAGATACTTCAGTTTTAAATTCAAATATATAATATTGACCTTTATATTTAATAATACCATCACAAAGAAAACTTAAATTCCATGGTTCATTGAAAAGTCGTGTTTCTACTCCACTTTTACCTTTTACAATCAATCCTGGAATTTCATTTTCTTCTACATATTCCCCAACATCTAAATATTCGCAATCGAAACCGTTTGATTTCATTTGCATAATTGCTTTTTGGATACGTTCGTGACGATCCGTACCACTTTCCCCAATACCAACAAGCACAGCCTCTTTAATACTTTCGTCCATATCTTGACCTACAATTTGATAATACATATTACGAATACAATTCAAACTGCTGGGCTTATAATGAGGACTAGGTTTTTTCTCATTCTTATTTGCAGTCCTTTCGATGGACTGTATTAAGTCCATCAAAAAGGATTCTGCAATAGGGCTTTGCTTCTTTGTTTCGTTTACTATGGCAAGTAAATTTTTTAAAGATGATTTAGCCATTATTCTTCATCAACCAAAGAAAGAATTTGTACTACCTTACCTTCGACAATCTTAATAGCTTGAGGAGAACCATAAGACAGGTCGATAGAATCGGTTGCTAAAGCGTTTAACTGGTCTTTAAATTGTTGAATGTCTACCAAACATTCAAACTCTTCAAAGCTTTCACTCTCCATATAAGGAATAGTTTCTTCGGCTTTAGTACGTCTGGAAATAATTTTCATACCATCTTTAGTAAATACTAATTTAATGGTGTTTTTATCATATTCAGATACAAAGATATTTAAACGGTCAAGGGCAGAAAGTACAAGCCCCTTATTTACTACACAATTTGAAGGAAATTCTGTTTCTAAAAAGGATTCAAGTTCTTCAACTGGATATGTTTCAATATCTTCTAATTGTGCACCTGCAATTTCCATTGTTTCGGTTTTAAAGATTACATCGTTATCAACAAAATAAACAGATATATCTTCTTCCGGAATTAAAGTTGCAAGTTTAAGCATTTCTACAGATAACAATGCAGGTCTTTTAAATACATTAACTGAATAAACGCAAAGTTTAATACTGTCTGTAGTAATTACATTCTTATCAAAGAAATAACCTGTTAAAACTGCATTTTCCATTGTTTTAGATAAACTTGCTGTACAAATATCGAAAACCGCCTGAAGAATTAGCTGTTTAACCTTTACCGCCTTAACATCTTCAGGTATTTCTATAGACGTATCCGGAAATTGTAATATATCCCCATTTTCGTCCAGTACAAGCTCAATGTGGTAATAACCATTACCTTTAACGGTAAGTACACCGTCTTTAACAGTTAAAATAATGTGTTCACTGGTGGTTTTATTTACTAATTTAGCAAAAGTTTGCACAGGTAGCACACAGGCAAAGTCTTCACATTTTACTTTATCTTTACATACTGTCAAATAATGCAAGCCGTCAGTAGTTTTTAAATACAAGGTATTATCAACAACCTCAAAGCCCATATAATTCGTTAAAGGAAGAATTTTATTACAGCTTGCACCTTTAATTGCTCGAGCAACCATATCCTTTAATTCGGTAGTTATAATATCAATCTTCATTTACTTAACCTCACAATTTCCATAAATTTTTCCTGTTCATCAATATACTTAAATCTACCTGAAGTATGAACGGTTACAGTTCCCGCCTCTGGCTTTTTAATTCCCCTTGCAGTCATACAAGAATGTTTACCACTAACAACTACAATAACATTTTCTGTTTCTAAAATATTGGATAAAATATTTTTAATTTGATTTCCAATTCTTTCTTGCAGTTGAAGTCTTTTCGCAACCATATCAGCAATACGAGCCATCTTAGAAAGTCCAATCACTTTTCCATTGGGATAATAACCAATGCTTACAGTCATGTCATACATTAATGCAAGATGATGTTCGCAATGACTGAATACAGGGATATTGCAACAGGTAACAATATCTTCAGAATCCTGTGGGAAACATTTATCAAACATTCTAATAATATCTTTGTCTGTAACAAATTCGCCCTCGCATTGTTCCATAATCATTTTGGCGAATCTTTTTGGAGTTTCAATTAATCCTGGTTCATTTATATTTTTATTTAACGCTTGCAAAATAAGCGTACCAGCTTGTTCAAGAAGCTTTAATGATTGCTCTTTATCAATAACTGTAGTTACTTCCACTTCAGACACCCCTTTCATTCGGATCCCAAATAATTTTATGAAGCTGTACTTGTACCATTGCATTATTCATTTTATTTTCTTTAATAAATTCAACCAATGCTTTTGGCTCAATTGCTCCAAACACAGGACTTAACACATAAGTACAAACTAAATCTTGTTCATAAATACGTTTAAATTCAGCTAAATCTTCTTCAGTAGCAACAACAAATTTCAATACATCTACTAAAGCTAATTTTTTTAAATTTTCTGATTTCATATTACCATTTTGACCACTACTCGGACATTTCCAATCCATGGTGACAAAAACTCCGGGTAATGTTACACAATCCGGAAGAATAATTGACCCATTAGTTTCAATATTAACATGATAACCAAGCCACGATAATTCTTGAATTAACTCCTGCATATAACCTCTAAATAAAGGTTCTCCACCTGTAAGGGTAACTCTACCACAGCCAGATTGACTAACAGCTTCTAATATATCCTGTAATGACATATTAGGTTCTTGAGATTCCTGTGCATATTTTGTATCACAGTAACCGCAAGCTAAATTACAACCATTAAATCTGACAAATGTTGAAAGAAATCCGGTACGAATACCTTCGCCTTCAATACTTGTAAATATTTCATTTACGCTATAAACTTTATCTTGTTTTGTCATAAATAGCTAAATTACCATCACTTTCTTGAACTTCTACCCTGACACAATTTGCAACATTATCACAAATCATTTTTGCAATATTTTCTGCTGTAGGATTTATGTCCATTTTTTCGTTTAAATCCTGATGATCAAACATATCTGAAATAAATTGTTTAATATGAGTAAAATCAACCACCATACCATTTTCGTTTAATTCATTACTTTCGCATATCACTCTGATATGCCAGTTGTGACCATGCCTTTGAGTACATTTACTTGCATAATTCAAATTTAATCTGTGGCAAGCTGAAATTTCTAAATCTTTAATTACTGTGTACATTTCTTTCCTCCTGGTTTAATATGATTATGATATCTTTTTACTTTAACTTCATGAATAAGGCTTAATAACTGTTCTGCATTGACTAAAACATTGCCCATTGTATATTCTTTTTGGTCAATAGCCCTTTTAGCTTTGGCTTCCATTTCTTTGATAATTTCACCTTTTAAACAGTTCATATTATTACCTCATTGCAGGGTCTTTAACACCATTTAATTCAAAAGCTTTCTGACGGTCTAAACAAGTACCACACTCACCACAAGGTTTATCCCCGCCTTCATAGCAAGACCATGTATATTGATAAGGTACATCTAAATGTAAACCAGCTTCAACAACTCCCGCTTTATTAAAGAAAATCAAAGGAGCTCTTAAAGTAACCTGATAGGCTGTACCTTCAAGAATTGCTCGACGCATACTATCTACAAATTCGCTTGTACAATCCGGATAGGCTCTGCCTGCCGCATCATCTAAATGTGCGCCATACCAAACCTCACTCGCATACAAACTTAATGCAATAGCAGTTGCTACACTTAAAAATAAGCCATTTCTAAAAGGAACGTAAGTATCGACGGTTCCTTCCCCGCCTTTTGCTTTAAGTTGTTCAGCATAACTTTTATGTTCAATTTCTCCCCTATCTTTTAATAAGGGACAAGAACTAAAATCCATTACGCTACTAACATCATGTTCAATATGTTTTACCTTATAATATTCAGCAAGCTTTCTTGCACACTCAATTTCTTTTTCGTGTTTTTGACCATAATGAATAGATAAGGCAGTAACCTCGTCATTTCCATAACTGTTTACTGCCATTGCTAAACAAGTGGCACTATCTACGCCACCACTTAATAATACTACTGCTTTCAAAATAATCGCCTCCTGATAAGTTTTCCACCATGATAGGTATAATCTTTTGCCCAATCCATTAAGAATGTAACATTCCATAGATCACGCTGAACATAATCTTCCATAAGTTGTTCAAAGTCGAACTTCTTACTGGAAATATAATTTTTCAAGTCTTCTAAAACAACCGCACTACCATTTAAAGGGTGAACTATTTTATCCTTTTGCTGAGCACTAATAATAACTGTACCCCAAGGAGTATAAATAGCTCCATTGTGACCACTTTGAATCCATGAAGAACTATCTGCTGAAAATACTGGAAATGACTGTAATATCTTTCTTACTGTCATTCCAAAAGCATGAACCTTAACATTTGGATTACTAGAACTTTTAATAATGTCAAAACATAAATCTAAAAAATTCTTTTGTACATCTTTAGGCTTACCAACCATACCACCGAGGGCAATATAGTCCAATGGAACCCCATTTTCATCTCTCCACTCTAAGGCTCTGCGCAGACACCATATAGGCTCACCTACGTGAAAAGTAAATAATAAACCTTTTTTGTTAAGCACTCTCTCCCTCATATAAATGAAGTTTTTCCAAGTTTTAACAGCTGCATCATTTACTTGTGCCTGTGTTGGTTTATTTCTGATGTTTCCGGGAATACAATCCAACTGCCCAAAAAGGTCAATATACTGTACCCTATCATTTAAGAAATAAATATAGTCATCTACGTTGATATAAGTACCTTTAGTCCACGCTGTAAAAGCCCCACTATCAATAAATAACTTTCCCCTTTTGCCATAGGTATCGACCCACCTGATCCATCTATCAATATTTTTTCTTTCATTTAAAAAAGAAAATAGATGGTTAGCTCCCATGTCAAATAAACATTTGTCAACATGGTCTGTTACTTGACCTGCGAAGTATAAATCAAACATTTTAAACCCCCCTTTCTATTTACTATTATACTACACTATTATAGTAATGTCAATAAAAATAACCATTACGATTGAATTGTAATGGTTATTAATGGTCTTATTCGTTTTCATACCAGCATTTCGTAACTTCGACATCACATTTGAAAGGAATAGATAATTTAACTGCATTTACCATACATTCATTTATCAACTCTGCAACACGATCTTTATTTTCTTCCGGACACTCACCAATAATTTCATCATGTACTTGAATTAATAAACGGAAGCCAAGCTGTTTTAACTCTTCACATCTACTAATTTTAAGCATTGCGAATTTAGTTAAGTCCGCCGCACTGCCCTGTACCCTTGCATTAACACACATTCTAGTTGCGTCAGCAATTTTCATTCGATTATCAACTACTCTAATTCCCTCGTTATTGGCTTCTGCAATTATAGCTTTAACCTGCTTAAAACTTTTACAGTTCTCTAATTTACTCCAATAATAATTAACTGTTTCTTCAGGTACTTCCGTATTTTCATCTTCATCATCTGCAAGAGGGTCATAATCTCGTGCAACACCATCTTTCCAGTAAAACTCGTAATCAGGTAATTGCATATCAGGTAAACGTCTTTTACGTCCCCAAATAGTCGTGACATATCCTAATTCTCTTGCCATATTTCGACTAGCATCACGAAAATCCCTTAATTTTGGGAAAGCATTTAATACAGCATCATAAATTTCTTGTGCTAATTTTTTAGATATGCGCAAGTCCTCTGCAATAGCTGGAACACCTTTATCATAGTTAATTCCTAATAATATTGCTTTTGCCCTGCCACGTCTGTCCTTTCCTTCAGGATTATGTGTACCATCAGGTCTGAACTCTAAGCATTCTTCATAAGGTACTCCAAACGCTAATGAAGCGATTTCGGCATATAAATCTTTTCCATCAAGGTAGGCTTGAATACCTTTTTGGTCTTGTGCCAAATGCACAGTAAGTCTAGGCTCCTGTGCAGAATAGTCACAAGATAACATTACATAGCCGTCACTAGCTTTGAACATCTTACGAATATCTTTAGCGTGACTGGGAATGTTTTGCAAGTTAGGGTCATTGCTTGAAAACCGACCTGTTACTGTGCCTAATTGATTAAACCGTGCATGAACACGCCCTGTTTTCGGATTAAGAATTTTCGGAAATTTATCCACATAAGTAGATACTAACTTTGCCGCCCCACGATATTTTAATATCGCTTTAACCAAATCATTATCATATTGTAATAATATTTTTTCACCTGTACCTCTCGGCTCTTTTTTACTGGCAGGAGGTAGTTCTAAAACATCGTACAATAAAATTGCAATCTGTTCAGGACTTGCTACGTTTATTTCTTCAGGTAATTTACAAGAAGAACCTTTTTTAATTCTATAAGCTTCAATTTCAGATTCATACATTTTTAAAGTTTCTTTAAATTCTGTATTCGCTTCTTCAACCAGCTTATTATACTTGATGGAAAGTTTCTGTTGTACATCTAAATCAAATGCAACACCAGTATCTTCCATTTCCGAAACGACAGGAACTAAAGGCATTTCTAATTCGTGGAATAATTTAGCTACATCCACGAGGTCATACTCCTGACATACTTGTGATGTTTCTGTTAAAAATGGTCTTTGAAACTCTACCAATTCATATGTTATCTGCGGATCATTTGCAGCATATAAATAGGCTATATCTAAAGGAATCATTGTAAATGGTATTCCTTTAAATAACTCACTAAATGTATGGGACTTGTCTTTGCCTTTATTAACATACTTATCCCATAAAGGTTTTAAAGCATTGTCTTTATTATTTTCGTCCAACAAACGCTGTGCAATATAACCGTCCCACCAACAAGGCAAGATAATTCCTAAAGTATGTTTTAATACACGGCAATCGAAATCGCTGTTAAACATATCAATCTTTACATTAGCATCTTTTAATCTTTGTAATTGACTTCGGACAAACTCGGGAGTAAGTTGACCTTTAATCTTAACTCCAGTTAAATAACTAATGTGATTGATAGGAATATATCCCGCCTTATGGTCAGGAGTATATATACAAACACCCGCTAAGGTGGTTGTTATAGGATCAAGGCTTGTTGTTTCGGTATCAATTGCTCCAATTCCATTTTCAATAAATTTATCAATTAATCCTACTAAAACATCTTCTTCCATAATATTAAGATACATATCTTTTTTATCAGCAAAATACCTATTGGTCATTGCTTTTATGGAGGTAATGGTACTAGCTAAATTACCTGCTTTTAATTTTACACCGCCAGAAGATAAAACAGGTAATTTAGATTTAGCCTTACTCGCTATTTCAGCATCAGTTGCTTTTGTTGAACGAGGTTTAAAATTAAACAGTGCCATTAAAATTGAACTTCACGACGGCGGTTTGTTCGTGGACTACCCTCTCGACGTCTTGGCTGAACTTCCTGTTTCTTTTCTTGTGTTACTTCAACTCCTGGCATAATACCAGTATCTAAAAAGTCATACAGTTCATCAGCTGTTTTAGTAAGCAAGAACTGGTCTGGAACTTCCGGAACTTCCGGAAAATCCTTCAAAGTTTTGCCATTTTTTTCTAATGGAAAGAATTGATATTTTGTTTGAGTATTGCCTTTTTCACCCTGACGTTCAATTTCAAAATTCATACCGCATAGAGGTTTATAACGATTACAATAACTTTTCAAATCATCAACAAAACTCTTGCCACGTTCCCAAAATTGAACCTGACCATTAACATACAATGGAACAAATACTCTTAATGCTATTTTACTTCCGGAAGCACATAAAGGACAAGCCTCTACTTCATCCCCAACTTCCCGCAAGCATTCAACCCAACGATCGCGTCCATTAATTTTAACTTTATGAAGGGAATGACATTCAACATCATCAATTGTTTCATATAATATATTAACTTTTTCGATATCCCCATCGTTTTTCATTTGAAAAAACTGTGTTGATGATGTTACTACTTTATCGACATCTTCAAGTTTTACGCGAGCCATTGATTATTCCTCCTCTTCAACATCTTCGGATTCTTCTACTTCAGCTTCTACTGGTTTTTCAACTTTTTCTTCTTTTTTGGATTTTTTAGATTTAATTCCCAGTTTTTTAGCCATTTCTTCTTTTTTCTTGGCTTCAGCTTTTTCTTCACGTTTTTTACGAGCAGCTTCTTGTTTTAAAACCTTTTCTGCACGTTGTTTATTAATGCCCTTTTGATACTCTACATGAGCAGCTACAAGTTTGCGAATCAAATCAACATTTTCATCTGTTACTTCCGTAATTGGCAAACGAGCATCAAACATATGCTTCATAGATTTGTAATTAATTCCCAAATCTAAATCTTTTAATACTTTAGTACGCAACCAAAGCACAACACCTTTTGTACTAAAAGTCATTGCCATGCACATATGTTCAGCAACTTTAAAAGTATGGAAACCTTTTACTTGTGTTTCAAAAATTGTGCAATCAGCTGCAAGAACAATCTTTTCTACAATATCTTTCAAAGGAGAAATTTCACGAGGTGCTTTCGGCTCCTTGACTTTTTTAGGTTTAGGTTCTTTAGCCTTAGAAGCTGCTTTCTTTTCTTTTGCAGAAGCTTTTTTAGGTTTAGGTTCTTCTTTCGGAGTTTCTTCCTCCTCAGCTTCCTCAACCTCTTCTTCAGCTTCCTCGTCTTCAACATCTTCAGATTCAGTTTCTTCTTCTACTTCTTCATCAACAACCGGATCTTCAGGTTCTTCAACTTCCTTGTAAAAGCGTTTATATGCTTTTGCATTAATAATTTTTTCTTTACCAGTTTCCGGATCGGCTAATACATAATCTTCGCCTTCCATTCTTACAAATTCAAATTCTGCATTGTTTCGAGTACAAATTACCTTCATAATACTACCACCTTTTTATAAATTTTATTGGTGAAAACCTTCACCTTCAAATACATTATACTGCTTAGATATCTCAATGTCAATACCTTTTAGATAAAAAATATTCGGGAAGATTATTATATTCTTCCTCTGTTAAATCATTAATATCTTTACCTTGTGGGACTTTTAAAACCTTAACTAATTTATTAGGTAAGTTTTTGATTAACCTATAAGCACCACGCTCTCCAGCTTCATCACCATCAAAAGCAGCTATAATATATCTAAATGGTAACTTTTTAATTAAATCATATTGATTCTTTGCCCCTGTACCCAATAAAGCAATAGCGTTATCCCCATACTTAGTAGCCGTAATTGCATTAATAATACTTTCGCAAACAACTAATATATTTTTACTGTAGTCCAGCTCATATACCCCATACAAGGGCTTATCTACTCCCTCGGGGTAGTGATAGAGCTTGAAATCTATTGCACGTCTTGCAATAAATAAAGTATTGCCCTGTTTATCCCTCACAGGAAAAGTAATGCAGGGGAATGTCTTTTCACCTTTCTTTAATTTAAAAGCTGGGTCATAACCTACATCGAACTTTTCAATTAAATCGTCTGTCATACCTCTCTTATACATATAGGGATGAATATATCTATAACGATCTAACTCTTTTTCTGATACATATTTTTTAAGAATTGCATCCGCTTTATTTCTATTAAATTCTAATCTTATATCTTTTCTATCTTCAATTTCTACAGATAAGAATTTAGATATTAACCATTTTGACCCATAAATACCATCATCATTAAAACCAAATAAATAACTAACCATATTCTCTAGTGATGTAGTCGCTCCACAGGTAAAACAATGTACAGTACCAGCCGGGATTTTATTTTTACCTGTACCTTTTTCAACTCTTGTAATACCGCAGGAAGGTCGCCTTTCCTGTCCATTGCTATGAAAAGGGCAACAAAATTGAATATCTGTATCACTAACAATAAATTTACCTAAAAAGGTTATACCTGTTCGATTATAAATTTCTGATTGCAACATTGATAAAATATGTAAATCATCTTCTAGCAAAGTTTTACCATTAACACTAAACATCAAAAAACCTCTTTTCTATCTTTAAATTTCTTTTTTTGAGTTTGTTGTGCTTCTTGTTTTTGCTGTGGTGTAGATGAATCTGTTGCACTGGGAACATAAATAAATCTACCATTATCAATATCCCAAAAATAAATAAAGTTGACTCCGACAGTACCACTTCTATTCTTCGTTAAGGATAATTTTAACCCCGCTCCAGTTTGTCGTATAAATAATACCTTTGAACTATTTTGACCAATACTATCACTATCTGCTAAATTAGATAAATCAGCATCAGCATCTACATTATCCTTAGATATTTCCCCATCACGATTTAACTGAGATAATCCAATTATTGGAATATTATGATTTTCTGATAAACGCATTAAACCTTCTGTGATACTAAATAATTGCTCTGTTTTACTTTTGCCTTTACGATAATTTTCATCGTCCATTAAACTGTATTGGTCGATACCAACAATATCTGCATGACAAGAGTTTATCATTGATTGAATAGAAGATAGTGTTGCCCTACCTCCAAAGCTTTTAGGGGTAAAAATATAAAAAGGCACTTTCTCTTTCTGCATATCAAGAACAAACGATTCATAGCCATTTGTTTCTGTGCCATTAATCAATGAACGATTTGAAAAGTTACCTAATAGAGTATCAAAGCGATATCCTATTTGATATTTATTCATTTCGCCACTATACATGGCAACAGTTTTTCCCTGCTTCCACGCCTCTACTAGCATTTTTAATAATATCCACGTTTTGCCCTGATTAGGTCTGCCTGCAATAGTCAATAATTCGTTTCCTGGCTCTAACCCATAAATGGCATCATCAAGCTGTGGAAAACCTGTTTTAATATAATTAGTACCATGTTCTTTTTTATGCTTATGCAATTCAAGTCTTTCTTGTGACTCTTTAACAATATCCACACCACCAGCAGTAGCTTGACTATTTAATACAGCTAATTTACTTGTTAAAAACTTTAAAGCTTCATTCGCATCATTTTTAACAAGGTCTGCGCACTCGGTAATAACCGGAACCATTTGTCCATACAAGTATTCTTCTCGAATAGTAGCAACTAAATATTCATCAGTTTCTTTTACATCAAGTAAAGTAAATTCCGGAAAATTCAATAACATTGTTTCTTTATCCGGAACTTTACCGAATCTGTTTACTTGATATTTTATAAAATTATATTCATCGGGGTAAGCAGCAAAATAATCCTCTGTAAGATTATTATTAACTACTAAATCAAAATTTCCACTGCTAATACACTTGTTAAGTATCTGAAGATCAACCATGGCGACGATCCCTTCCCAAGATAAATGCTTGATTACCACTCATAATTCGACTTGCAATTCTTTTGCCAATTTCAACTTCTAAATTTTCAGGCAAAATGTTTGTCGTAAAAATATTTGATAATCCGTTATTCATTCTTGTATTGATAAAATCATAAAGTAAATCCTGTTCAAAGGCTGTTAAACTTTTAACTGCAACATCGTCCCACACAATCAAATCCACTTTTGGAATAAGGTCTAAAATTTCTTTAACATCATTTTCTTTGCTAAAAGACTGCTTAATTGCAAAGAATAAGCTCGATGTCGATATGAACAAGCCTCTAGGTCTAAAACCATTGCAAGCCCATATTTCCTGAAAATACCGCAGTAGTAACTTAACTGCCCACGTAGTTTTACCGTTGCCAGTATTAGCCCCGGCTATAATTAAATTTTCACCTTCTTCAACAAAAGTTAAAATATCACTTCTTAAATCATCAAGCATTGTAAAACAAGCTAAATCTTTATCTTCCGGAATTAGCTTTGCTGGATACTGTAACTTTTTAGGCAGGCGGCTAGCATAAATTAAAAAGTCAAACTCCATGTATCTAACACAGAACTTTTCACAAGTATTTGACTTATATGCCGTACAAACTTTTTTAAACCAGCAACTTTCACGATCAAATTTGTATTCATAAGCCATTTAGAAATACATTCCTTCAACATCATGATGATCATTATTGTCATCTTTTTGAGGAGTAATATTATCAACTCTTCTTTGCGGTTTATTAACTTCCCACGATGGCACTAAAATTTTATAACCCCCTGCAAGAGCTGTTTGTACCCGCCTTGCAATGTCCTCAGCGTCAAAATCTTTTATAGAATCTAAAATGGCTTGCCATTGTTCAGGCTCGAGTTTAAATTTAATGCGATAGTCTAAATATTGCTTTAAAGCTTTAAAAACATAATCCTGTTGCTCTGTTCGAGTGTAAAAATTTGTTCTGCAAAATGCAAGCAGTTGACCTAACATGGTAGAATACTTTGATGTTGACGTACTGCCCCCCCTTAATAAACCCCCTTGTTTTCTAGTATTCTTATTAGCTAGTTTATTTATATTATTAATATTATTTATTTTCTTGTTTTCTAGGCTCCCATTTTTGGGGACAGGTTCACTTTTAATTTTTGCCTTAGAGCCTTGTTTTTCCTGGCTTTCTGTACATTCACCATTTTTAGGGATAGTCCCACTTTCAGACCCAACTATTTCCTCAACCATTTTTAAATCAACTCTATAACTATTAGGATTATAGCAAGTAATAACACTTTTTTCTTTGAAAATTAATCCTTTTTCAACTAATGAATCAAGTACAGATTGAGCTGTATTTTTACCAACATTCATAATTTCTGCTAATTCCCTAATACTCACAACAAGTTCTTGACCAATTATATCTGAGTATTTATAAACTATTGCATAAGCAATCAATTCATTTCCTTTTAGTCCTAATGAAGTCATCATCCAAGAGTGAACAATAAATGAAAAATTATTAGTCATCATTTTCTCCTTAAATGTTTATTTACGTCCATCGAAACTTCGCCATATACGATTTTTTTAGGTTCAATTACTCTAGTATTAGCTTTTACGAAATCTTGACGAGCTGCTCTTGCTTGAACTTCTTCATCAGATATATTTTCCCCTAATTCAATCTCTATTAATATTTCTAACTCTCTATATTTACGGTACATAGGGCAACTTTCTTGCATACAAGGCTTGAAATCAGTAATGATGTTACCTTCCGCAGTTACCCCCTTATTCTCCACCTCGCAGGCACTTACAGAGCTGCTAATGGCTAATATCATTAGTCCACTAATTAACATTTTTTTTAACATTGTAAAAACCTCACTTTCACTTTTCAACAAAAAAGACCCCTTACTTTCTCGGCGGTCGTAAGGAGCCTTTTTTGACTTAAATAAATAGGGGTCTAGAGCGATATATACTTATGAGGCAGTAAGACCGCCGAGTACATTACCGCTCTATAAGTATAATAACATATCCCTTTTTAATTGTCAACTATTCGTAAAAAATATTTTTTATTTACATTTTAGACGCATCAATAACTTGATTATCTACTTCATTATTAACTCTTACCCAAGCTTCAAATCTTGCTTTTTCAATATCATCTTTTTCATCTAAACTAATTAATTCAGAACATTCAAAAGTAAAAAATTCACCATGTATTTGAACACTACGTTTACTACTAACTGTAAATTCTTTAATCTTTGACATATTTAACATTAATCCTTTCTGTTACTTTTTCATATTGAAAAGGAACTAATTCTTTAATAATTTCTTGATTTTCATACGCTAATTTATCTAATAAAGTATAATCAATTTTAGGTTCTTGAATAATACATTGAGGATAGTGTTTTTCTAAATATGCCATTAATCTTTGTTCATCAAATTGCAATGATTTACTTTCACTAATAGAAACACTACCTACTCCATCAATAATATAAGAATCTTGATTTGCTTCTTTTAAGATGTTTTTTACTTGCTCTTTAAGCAATTTTAATTTTTTAGCTGATACAGATTCTTGTTTGTGTACGTTGATAAAATTAGCAATAATTTCATTCATTCAAGGCATCTCCTATCTTAAAATTAAGTAAGCACAACCAATAAACAATAAAATAATAAATAAAAACATAGCAAGACATTCAGACATTGATACTGGTGCTGTATATTCAGGATCGTACATTGGTAATTGTTCTACTTGATTTTCTTTGTCTACATTCGTTATTTTAGTATCAGCATTAGTAACGATTGGTTTAGTATCCTTTAATACAAACCCATGACAAATTTTAGCATCTTTTAGATTGCAACTTTCTTCAAAAAGACACAAAGAACAATTAACATTTCGTTTTTTAAAGCCTTGACGTTTTCTATGTCTACGAGTTCTTGACACATTATCCCTCCTTTACGATAAGAGTAAGTTGATTAATTGTTCAAGTTTCATTACATTTCCGCCATCTACAATACCATCTGACAAAATATGTTTTCTTTGAATAATTTTCTCAACTTTTTCATCTATAGTATTAGCACAAACAAGAGTATAAATATTTAAATCACTTGTTTGTCCTATACGATGACAACGGTCAATTGCTTGCTGTTTATCTGCATCAGTCCATGGACTATCAAAAAAGATTACATTGTTGCTATTATTAAATGTTAAGCCTGTACCCATTAATTTGATAGTACCAACCAATGCAACATGATTAGAATTAGCTTTAAATTCTGTTTCTATGGATTTTAAATCCTTACAGCCACTAATATAACCTAAAGCATTAACACTCTTTAGCCTATCAACTATTATCTTACATACCTCTGCCCAATTACTAAAGATAAGGCATTGTTCGCCCCTATCGGCAATTTCGTCCACAAGTTCTACTAACCTATCCAATTTAGTAGATTTGCTAACAGTAGAACTAATTAACTGGGGAGTACCCGTAACTTGTCTTAATCTTGTAAATTGTGCAAGTGGATTTAGATTTAATTTTATGAGATCAATGTTATTTTGTAAAACCATTCTTACTTCCTGATAAAGATCCATTTGTTCTTTAGCTAATTCAACATAAATTGTTTGAGGTAATTTTTCAGGAAGTTCAAGAACATCTTTTTTTAATCTTCTTATCTGAATATTTTTTAAACGATTCTTTAATTCTTGAAGATTTTGATATCCAATAATCTCCCTATTCATGTAACCGCCCATGATACAATAATGATTTTTAAAAGCTGTGTAACTATTATTTTCATAGCCCAAAGATTTAAAAATCATATATAAATCCATTGGTTGATTAATTAAGGGTGTACCACTAATGGTTATACGAATATCTTCAGTATTCTTAATATTTACAACCTTTAAATATCCTTTGCCTTGTGCAGATAAAGGATTTTTTATTTTATGAACTTCGTCAGTAATAATAATTCCAATAATACCATTTTCATGATATTTTTTTAATATTTTGATTATGGTTTCATCACGCAAAGCTTCTACATTGATTATCCAAAAGAACGCTTCCGGAATACTTTGCAAATCTTCAATCTTTGCAGTAGTGCCGCCATCATACATAGTATTTTTACGTTTACGTTTACGCAATCCTAATATACAATGATCTTCATTACTATGTGTTTCAATTTCATCACGCCAGTTCCAACGTAAAGTTGCTACACCACAAATAATTAAACAATGTTGAATACCTTTTTCCTGCTTTTGAATACAGGCTAAATCAATACATTGTTTAGTTTTACCTAAACCTTGTTCATCCCCCAAATGAAATCTATTTTTAGACAATCCAAATTTAATACCCTCTAATTGGTAATTATAAGGAGTTGTTTTAAATTCATAATCAGGCATATTTTTTTCTAATAATTCTTTATTAGTAATGACAAATTGAGTGCCATTTAATATTTTTAATATGGCTTCATAATGCACAGAAGGAACTTCCCAGCAGTTTGATTCTGTATGAAAATATCTATAAGTCAACTTTCTTAATTGACTTACAATCTTAATATCAAAATCAAATGTAATAAATAAACTATATTCAAATTCAGTAAATTTTCTGGATTTTTTAATATTAATTTTGACCACTGTGATTCCTCCTTATATGACAATTATACTCCCATGAACTAAAATTGTCAATAAAAAAGAGTACACTCCGAAGAATGTACTCTTTCTTTAATTAGGCTTTTGCTACTTGCATATAGTAACGGTAGGCTTTGCCCTCGCTTACATCCGGGTCTTCAAACCATGCCTTACTTAACTTTACATAAATAGCGGTATCCGAGCCTAATACATTGTAATAATCACTATAAAGCATATTCATTACATAGTATAAATCCCAACGATTAAAACCAACACATTTAATACCGTATTGACGAATTACATCATCAATTTGTTCAATCGTCCAGTGAGCTCCTTCTGTACCGTCTACATTTTTAAAGTTTTCAACAGCCTTTTCCGCTAACCAATCACTGAAATGCTCTCCATAACACTCTTTATACAACTTGTCAACGACTTCTTCATAGATTTCCCTATCAGAGTATTTTAATGGTTTAATGGACTCCTTAAAGGTTTCCATTAAAATTTCATTAGTTAAGCCGACATCTTTTTGCTCTTTGAGATGTTTTAATAAGGTATCTAACATAATATTAACCCTCCGTCGGAACTACTACAGGTGGTGTATATACTGTATTAGGTACGCAGCATAATAAAGAGAAATGATTAGGATCATTACCAAAGATAATCGGATATACTCTACGGCAACGAATTTGATCTGCTCTTAACAGATTACCAGTCCTTGTATAAACAGGATATGTCGTCCCGCCAATACTAATTTGAACAGGTAGTGTATTCGCTCCTTCGGGAAGATTTTGTGCAAGCACAAGACAGAATCGTTTTAAATTTGTAAGAGTGGGAGCAGAACTAATAGTAATAATCACGTCAGAAGAACTGGCTGTGATGCTGGAACTTTTAATAAATCTATCACAGCGGTTACAAGCCACAATAATCACTCCTAATTAGACAATTCCGCAACCATTGCCACAACCGAAACCATTTACAGATGTATAAGGACTGCAAGTGATATAAGCGGGCTGCGGGAACGGACGAACTGCGTTGATAATGTTTTGAGTTTGAGAAAGGTTACCAAGTTGCAATTGAGCTGCCTGTAACTGATCACGCAATTCTTGCATTACGTTTGCAGTCATCAAAGCACGAGTTGCTTCAGCTTCTGCATGAATTGCAGTAGTGATTTCACAAGTGTTTTTGTAGTTTTCTGCACGAACAGCATCAATGTTACGATTGGTTTCGCAGCAGCATTGCTGAGCAGCAAAACGACTTTCAGCTATTGCGGCGTTAGTCTGATTGAATCCTTGACACATACCCATTTGGATAGCACCAGTGGATTGACAGATATCACGTTGGATACCAAAGTTTTGATTAGCCAACTGGTTGAATCCACGATCCAAAGTGTTGTTCAAGTTGGTATAAAGAAATTCGTTAGTCAGTGTATTGACAGCACCACCAAAACCACCGCCGCCGAAGCCGCCCCAAGCAAGCAGGAAGAATAACATAATTACCCACATCCAGCCAGCTCCGCCGCCCATCATACCAGCGTTGTCAGACTTATTCATGTCGTAAACCGGAACCATTTGAGCTCCTTCGAATGCCATAATTGAACACTCCCTTAATTTATTAAATCAAAATTTAACAGTGCGCATCTATTAAATTTTAATTCCGAATTGATTTAACATACCCATAATTTGCTGAATATCTACACCCTGTGTTTTAGCTAAATTTAAAACGGTTTCTTTCATTTGTTCAGGGCTTTTTCCTTCAGCCATTTTTCTAGCTTGTTGAAATACTGGATTACTTCCGAACATTTGCTCCATTCCTTGTTGAGGATTTTGCATCGCTCGTATTTGGTTGAATACTTGTAACATTTGCATTGGATTCATGATTATTTCCTCCTATACTTGCTAATAATTGTTCAATATTTTGAACACGTTGGTCTAAACCATTAAAGGTATCCGAAGTAATATATTCAACCTTGTTTTCTTGTGGGTTGACTAATTTATAAGTTTTTAATTCTGCCAAACCATTCATGTTTAATTGTTTAGTATAAATTTCACCATCTTGAATATTAATAAAAACACTTAAAGTGCCATCTAAAGAAATTCTTGCGGCTTTCGCTTCATCTAAACAAGTAACAGGAATCGCTGAAATATATGGTGTTTGCTGTTGTTGATTCATATTATTCATTTGATTCATCTGACCAAACATATTCGGAACAGTAGGATTTATTGCTTGTTGCATTTGCTGTACTTGTTGCATACGATTATAACCATAATCTGGACTCATTGGCTGATTATTCATTGGATTCATGTAATTAGTTGGATACATACATTTGTCCTCCCCATACCGCCACCATATTTGGACGATATTAAACTTTTTTAACACCCCGCAGGGGTTATTACCTGTAATTATTATAACAAAAACAAGCCCTCTACATATTTCCTAAAATATGTAAAGAGCTTGTCTATTTATTCCCTTGCTATTGTTTTTGCAACAAGAGCTCAATATATGGTTGGATTTCTTGTGGAATTAAATGTCTTTCATTATTAATGATTTCTTTTAATTTCTTTTTGGCATTCCATAAGGCTTTGCCAACTGAAGATATTTCAATTCCTAAGTCATCGGCTATTTCGGAATAAGTTTTATCTTCTATGTAAAATTTCCATAAAAGCAATTCACTTTTCGTTTTTAAGCCAGTTCCTTTTATGATCACCTTTAGTGCAATTTGTGATAATGTTTTAAGTTTTTTATTAAAATCTGATTCAACCATTAATCTTGAAGACTCTCCAGGCTGTAACAACTCCACCAAAAAGTCCTCCGATAATTAGAGTTAGAACAGTGTTTACTATAACTCTTTTATAGTTATAGTAATTCTTTAAATCTTTCATTTGATAATCTTCAAAATCCTGTTTTAAAGAACCTATTCTTTTATGTAATATCTCCTGATCGTTAGACATTCTTGATTCAAGTTTGTCAAATAATTTTAATAAATTATTGACGTTAAAATCTATTGATTGCACAGTTTTCGAGGTTTCACGGAATTGTTCTTCATACATGGATGCTTTTTTCTCCATCTGATCCATTCTACGAGTCAGATTTTGAATTTCAGCTTTTAATTTTTCATAATTTAATCTATTTTCCATTTATTGTTGCTCCGTTACTTCTGTTCATAATAACACTGCTTCCAGAGCCGGAAATAGTATCAGAATCTTCAGTAACAGTTCTGACAATACCCTGTTTATAAGTAAAGTATTCTTTAGCAATAAGTACCGAAGAGATTCCTATTGCACAAGCGCATAAAAAAATACAGCATAAAAATCCAACGACCATGATTTTTAAAAGACCTAAAAGCTTTACATTATAATCTCTATAAATTTGAGCATTTTTTGCCTTTTCATCAATCTCGTCCTGTTTTTTCATTAGGCGCTCTAAATATTGATCAAGTTTTGTATGTTCTTCAGGATTATTCATCAGATCCTCCTAAGTTATTGCTTTAACTATTAGGATAGCCAGCCCGCTATACAAAAGAGTATTTTCAAGCTTTTGCTTCTTAATCTTCTTTTTGTACTCTTTGGACTCCTTCTCTAAAGCTTGATTGCAATTCTCTAAGTATGCGATTTTGCTGCTGTAAGAGTCCTTCAACATCTTCTGCTGATTTTCCAATGTTATTATTAACTGATTGGATTTCTTCAATTTGCTGTCTAATTCCTTGTTCTGTGACTTTAATATCTGAATCTTGTTTATCAATTGTTGATTGAGGGACATTGCTTCCGCTGCTAATTGTTCCTGTTTCTCGTATTTTTCCACTGGAACTAAATAATATTCCGATGCAGAAGCAACCGATACAAAACCCAATAATAAGCCACACAAAACAAATGATAAAATCAGTTTTTTTTTCATTTATAACTTCATCCAAGAGTGATAAACCCCACAAGCAAAACCAATAGCAAAGCAAATTAATTTCGGATAACGATTAAAGACAGCCTTAATCTTATTCCACAATGATTTGATAGATTCCATTTTTAGTACCTCCTTAATTATTTTGCTTCCAAATTGCAAGACCCCTAATCACATCACCACCAGGACAATTTTTTTGACCTGTGCCAGGATCATCAACAACTAATAAATCCCAACGTGTTTCCGGATCTCCACTCCCATAGCCATAACCGTCAATATCAGCCGCTTCTGCATGGGTCATAATATGTTCTTTATCAATTGGAATATCTAATACAGATGCTAAAATAGCAACAACTTCAGCCATTTGATTGATTTGGATAGGTAGAGGCGGATAACCATTCCAATCAACTTCAGTTTTACTAATTGGATTAGCTCTGTATGCACAACAAATCGCTATTCCGATCGCATTTGTATTACGATGCCATGTGTGCTCTTTGAAATCTGTTAGTTCACCATTTACACGAATCGTTCCATCGCCTTCAATACAAATGTGATAATCTTTTTCTTCAATCCAATTTTGTTTATACAATCCGCCAGTATGATGTAAATAAATACGATTAATTTGACCTTTTGCTCTTTTAGCTAAAGCAATTAATTCATTTACTGTCATTTTTTTCATTCTCCTTTCTTTCTAAAATATCGGGGATACTATTGTTGTTTTTATCAACAAATAACTGCAAAAGAAAACTAATTGCGGCAACTGTTGATGCTCCAACAAATACAGTAAAGAATGAAATAATAATTGGTAAATCTGCTATATTTTGTTTAAACAGGTTATAAAACCAACCATAAATAAATAAAATAGTAAAGCCGAGATATACGCATATCATATACCAAACCATTAGTTTAATATACTTGTTGCCTATAGCGTTTGGTATTTTACCATATAACTTTTTCATCCAAGCTAATATTTTATCTTTCATCTTTACTATACCTCCATTATACAAAATTTAATAAATGTTGTCAAGCTTATGGCAAAGGAAAACCATTAGATAAATTTACAGAAAATTGTTTATTTATTGGATCGAAAGAAGTAACTATGAGCTCAATATTATTTATTATTTTTAATTCAGAGAGAGAGGAAGCGATACTGTTATTTCATTAATCTTATTTTCATCAATCTTTGACCATTCATATGAAATACTATTTTCTTTGCCATTATAAGTAACTTTTACTATAAATGAAGATAAATTTTTTAATACATTAATATATTTTTTTAAAATAAAATTACGACCATCTCCATATGTAATGTTATTATATACCGATACTTGATCATTATTCAAAATAGATACGTTTGCACCTTTAAGAATATTTCCGTCAGCATCAGTAACTTTAACATATATTCTATAATCTTCACCGTATAAAGTAGAATTGTTATTTTTAAAAGGTATAAAATTAACTATCGCATTGTATGACCAAAAGAAATACATAGTTTGATTTTTTGCTAAAGTACAACAACCTTGAATATTATAAACGTATTGTCCACCATAATCATCATATAATACTTGACCAAAAGTAGAATTTTCTATTTCTGGAGTATCAGCTATTATCATATATGCTCCAGAATCAGTTCCCGATTTCTTTGCCCATATTAAACCATCACAATCAGGAGTATAAGAGTCACCTTGATTAACTAAATGGATAGGGATTCTTATATCAGAAGGAACACTTAATTTATTATTATCTGCAATTCTTTTCCATTCATTTTCAACATAATAAATATCACGGTCATCAAAGTATTTTTCGTAGGAACGTCCAAAATCAGTCTGAAAATATAAAGAACAATAATTTTTAGACTTAATGATTCTAAATTGACCTGATACATATGGATATTCAACATTATTGTGTCCCGATTCTGGAAATATTGAATATATAAGCATTGAATTATCCGGCAAAGCTTTTCCAATAGCCTTTAATGTTTCAGTACCTTTAGTTATTCCAATTTGACTTAAATCTGTATAAGTTTTAATATGATTAGACTGAATTAAATTATTTACATCGTTTACCAAATCATTAATATCTAAAGTACCTGTATTTATAATTCTACCAAAAGCTTGAACTACAGCTAGTTTAGTTATTGTTTTAGGTTTAACTTCACTGCCTGTATGCTCAGTTCCGACGGAACGAGAGGCGTCGAAATCTATTGTTATGGTATTACTCCAATTACCATCATTATTTACAGAACTAGATATATCAGTAACCTTAGCTAATAATGCGCCATTACTGACTTGAGTTTTGCCTATAGTATCTACCTGAGTAATACTACCTAATATATTACGTTGGGTATCCGTACTAAATTTATTAAGTCCTTCAGCTGTAATAACAGGTAATTCAATAACTCCAGCTTTAGGTAATCTAAAAGTAGTGGAACCATCACCCGAAGAATAATAATTATTTACTATTCCTTCATTAGCAGATAATTCAGCTTGCCACTGTTCTTCGGTCAATAATAAAGACGGATGCTTTTGAACAAAATCCCATAAATCTTTATAAACACTACGACTTACAATTTTTCCATCACGAATTAGTTGACCACTATCTAATTCTGAGTAAGGTACATAGTATTCAAATCCTACAGGTAATTCAATACCATTTGATATGTTAAAGTTTACAAATTTTTCGCCATCATAAATTTTTACACTTGACATGATTAATCCTCCTGTAAAATTGATTGTACTTCTTCTTCTGAATAACCAATAGTAGCTAATTTACAATTAGGATTATACTTATATTCGTATAAGTATCTTTCATCTAATTCTTCATTATACTCAATTCTTTGATTTTTCTTTAAAACAACTTCTTCATTTTTTAATAGTTTATCAATAAAAAACCAATCATATTGAGTATCTAATAAAGCTTGAAAATCTTGTTTCCAAAGTTCTTTTGGAAAATAATTACGAACATATTCATAATCTTCTTTTGTTTTTAGTGCTTTTGGATAACCATACATAATAATCCTCCTAACTAAATGAAAAATATTTCTTTGGTTGGATAATAGTAGTGATAAATGGAAGGTTATCTTTATACTTTTCAAGTTGGTCTTTTAATACACTTGAATTAGTAAATAAGACTTTTCTTTCATCATCTACTTCTATTTGCATTTGAATATAAAAACCATCTTTTTCAATTTTACTTTTCTTAACTTGAAAAGCTAAAACTTTAATTTCTTTATTCAACACTTTTGATATTTTAATCTTTTCGCCGATAAATTTTTCTTTGGCAAAATCACTAAATTTGTTCATTAACAGAACCTCCTATAGATTCTTTTAATTCATTTAG
>ERZ1673697.1065-NODE-1065-length-35570-cov-4.145600_pt1 | contig 35570 bp, 37 predicted proteins | sample MGYA00580227_ERZ1673697 | MGnify/ENA primary metagenome ERZ1673697 (study PRJEB41218, sample SAMN15661759) | gut metagenome | host: Homo sapiens | place: Canada: London | collected 2015-08-20/2019-03-30 | study: EMG produced TPA metagenomics assembly of...
GATGATGGTCTATACAACTCTTGTAAATGGTGTTTTCGCGGTACTGATTGCGGCGGCGCTGGTGATGACATCGGACGGTGTGACAAATGAGTTCCTTCTGAATCTGATGTATTACATTATCATTACGCCGATTATTACACTAACCCTTACAAAAATCATGTATGCAAGTGAGAATAAGTTGATTGTGGCAGATGCTATGTCACGAATTGATAGTATTTTAGAAAGAAAGCCGTTGCCGGAGACGAAAAATCCCAGGCATCCGGAAAATAATTCTGTTGAGCTTGACCGGGTTTCCTTCTGCTATAAGGAAGGGGATAAGAATGCATTGGATCAGGTTTCCATTAAAATTCATGCAGGCGAACATGTTGCCTTCGTGGGACCTTCCGGCGGCGGGAAAACGACGCTTGCGAGTGTTGTGGCAAGGTTCTGGGATGTAAATAGCGGCTCTGTAAAAATCGGAGGCGTAGATGTAAGGGATATCCCGAAGGAAGAACTGATGAATATGGTTTCCTTTGTGTTTCAGGATTCAAAGCTTTTGAAAACATCCATTCTTGAAAACGTGCGGATAGCGAGGCCGGATGCTTCCCGGGAAGAAGTTTTGGAAGCGCTTCGCGACGCACAGTGCGGCGACATACTGGATAAACTGCCGGAAGGCGTGGATACAGTTGTGGGTGCAAAGGGGATATACCTGTCAGGAGGAGAGCAGCAGAGAATTGCTATTGCCCGTGTTATGCTGAAAAATACGCCTATTCTTATATTGGACGAAGCCACGGCATTTGCAGACCCTGATAATGAAGCGAAGGTACAGGCGGCGTTCCGTATGCTTGCGAAGGGGAAAACGGTACTGATGATTGCACACAGGCTGTCTACCGTAACGGGTATGGATAGGATTGTTGTAATAAAAGATGGAAAAATTGCAGACAGCGGAACGCATGAACAATTAAAAGAAAAAGATGGTCTGTATGCTGAAATGTGGAAGCAGTACAATAAGGCTGCAAAATGGAAAGTGGGTGTTGTGAATGATTGAGAAATTAAAACACACCTTTGCCCTGTCCGAGAAAGGGGCAAAGGACATGGTTAAGGCGTTTCTTGCATGTATTCTGCATAATATTTCTATGATGATTCCGGTAATTCTTTTGTATAACCTTGTCAGTGACCTGTTGGATGGAGGAATACCGAATGGGAAAATTGCATTTTACATAGGAGGTATCATCCTTGCGCTTGGAATTATATGTTTCACCTATTATCTTCAATATAATGCGACTTTTTTTGCTACCTATGTAGAAAGCGGAGTACGCAGGCTTGCCCTCGCGGAAAAATTAAGGAAAATCCCTCTGGCTTTTTTTGGAAAGAAGGATTTGGCGGACTTAACGAATGTTATTATGGGAGACTGCGCTTCTCTGGAAAGTGGATTGTCACATTGGGTTCCGGAGCTGATTGGCTCCGTTGTATCGACGCTGTTGATTGCAGTTGGCATCTTTATTTTTAATTGGAAAATGGCTCTTGCTTCTTTGTGGGTATTGCCGGTTTCTTTTGGCATTCTGATTCTTGCATCGGGTTCAATGAGGAAATCGGAGCGAAAAGTGAATGCATCTCAGGTCTCCTGCTCTGATGGAATACAAGAGTGCCTGGAAGCTATGAAGGACTTAAAGGCCAATAATGCGGAGCAGGAATATTTGAAAGGGTTGGATGAAAAAATAAAGCTGGTTGAAAAACAGACCGTATTCAGTGAGCTTACACATGCAGTATACAACACTTCAGCCAGAATGGTATTAAAGATAGGAATTGCTACTACAGTCTTGGCCGGAGGAATGCTGCTGGCTTCCGGACAGATTACCCTGCTTACATTCTTTGCATTTTTGATATTGGTTTCTCGTGTCTATGACCCGCTGATTGCTGCTTTGGATAATCTGGTGGCAGTTATGATGATGTTGAATATCCAGTGCAGACGGATGGATGAAATCTTAAGTTATCCTGAGCAAGGAGGAACGGACAGATTGGCAAACCAGGGATACGATATTGTTTTTGAAAATGTGGGGTTTTCTTATAATAGTGAGGAAACTGTATTAAAGGATGTATCTTTTACTGCAAAACAGGGAGAAGTTACCGCTTTAGTAGGTCCCTCTGGCGGAGGAAAAACAACGGTGTCACGTCTTGCTGCAAGATTTTGGGATATACAGAAAGGAAAAATCAGTGTGGGAGGCATGGATATCTCGGAGATTGATCCGGAAACACTGATGTCGCTGTATTCCATTGTGTTTCAGGATGTTACTCTGTTTAATAACACCATTATGGAAAATATCCGCCTGGGCCGGAAAGATGCAACAGATGAGGAAGTCCTTGCGGCGGCAAGACTTGCAAATGTAGATGAATTTGCTGCAAAGCTGCCGGACGGCTATCGCAGCATGATTGGAGAAAATGGCTGTGAACTTTCGGGAGGAGAACGCCAGCGTATTTCCATTGCAAGAGCATTTCTGAAAAATGCACCGATTATTCTTATGGACGAAGCAACCGCTTCTCTTGACGTAGAGAACGAAACACTGATTCAGGAATCTTTGTCAAGGCTGATTGAAAACAAGACAGTGATGATTATTGCACATCGTATGCGTACCGTAGCTGGAGCGGATAAGATTGTGGTGCTTGCAGACGGAAGGGTGGCAGAACAAGGGCATCCCGATATGCTTCTTAAAAAGGATGGTTTTTACGCCCGGATGGTAAGACTTCAGACACAGAATCAGGAGTGGGTAATGTAACTCCAAATGGAGTGCTGACAATTTTAAATGAGGAGAGATGAGGAAGTATTAAGGCGTGTGAGATTTACCATTTCATGCGTCTTTTTTTGGTGTGCCCGGTGGGCGCACGTTCTGACGGGTGAAAGTCCCCAATCCGTCTGGAATTGTATTTAGTAGTTATGGAGCGAGTATAAGAGGGAAAGAGATAGCAATATATACTTGACTTTTAAATATTACAGATGTAATATTTGATAAACCTGTTATATCAAATGGAACCTAAAAAATTTAATTTTAAATATTACAATCGTAAGAAAGGAGATTGGTATGAAAACCAAAAAGATTTTGGGATTTATTTTTGTTGTATTATGCATATGTACTGGTTGTAGAAAAGAAGCTGCAAATGAAATGCAAGATAACACAGAGAAGCAGGATATGAGTGAAAGCCAGTCGAGTGTTTGCGATAATTCCATAAAAGTGGCGGAAATTTACAGAGATATTTATGAAAGAGCAGTAGAAGAAAATGCTTTGGATATACTGGAAATAGAGGAAGAAATTATAAATTGTCTGGGAAGTGCGGGATATGTAGCAGTAGACGGAGAAAATCAGATTGATATGGTTCATTACGAGAGAGTAATAAAATTTTGTGAAAGTGCTCGGAATGGAGAAAATGCGGAGATAGATATTGTCTCATTGTTATCATTAGATGGATTTGTACATTATTATCTGAACGCAGCTAAAGGAGAAATAAAAGTAACGCTAGTTACAGTTCGGTGGGAAGAAGGGTTCCCCGAAGTGACTTACTATCATGAATTTTCTGCATACACATGGAAATACACAGATGGAGGTTACCTTTTTATTGAAGAATATCATCCGTTCGGCTATGACGGTGCTCCGGGACAAAAAGGATTTCGTGTCATGCCCCTTGATAAAACTTGCAGGGAATTGAATCGGAAATATGTGATGCCGATTGGGTACGAATGCAACAATATGTTGATTACAGATTGGAATGAACAGAATTATGCGGATTTAGATTTTTATGATATGTATGAAATCTTGTATTATTTGGAAACTGGCAGTTATGTTTCTTATGAAAATAATTATAATGGAACGGAGTATGAGATACCGAAATCAGATTTTGAAGAGGTAATCCAGATGTATTTTCAAATAGAGAGTCAGGAAATCGAAAATCATACCGTCTATAATACAGAGCGACAGACATATCGCTATCGGGCGAGAGGTCTATATGATGCCGAATTTCCATATGAGCCATATCCAGAAGTGATTGCTTATGAAGAACAAAGAGATGGGACAGTAAAATTGACAATAAAGGCAGTTTGGGAAAGAGAAAAGCAGGATCAGGCTTTTTTCAGTGAATTAGTTGTACGTCCGTTAGAAGATGGACGGTATCAATATGTATCAAATCAAGTGATTGAGACAGGAGAAAAGCAAGAGCCGGTCTGGTATATGCCCCGTCTGACAGATGAAGAATGGGAGATATACTACGGAGGAAAGCAGGAGTAAGATAAGGAGGTATCGTGATTTGGAAGATATAAAGTGGTTAAAATAGCGGAACAACCCCAAAATAGTTTATCTGAAACAGTAAATGAAACAGATGCGAATTATACGCCTACATATTTTGGAATCTCTATGCCGGAAGTGACGGGGATACGGGAAAATGATGACGGAACGATGACATTAACGGTAGAAGCAGTATGCGATATGGTTATTTGTAATGACGCAGTTATCACACATGAACTTACTGTACAATTTAAAGACGATGGAACTTTTCAATATTTGAGAAATGAAATACTTGATGATGGAATACAAAACATACCGGATTACCAATACCGTATTCAGGTAAAGTAGTTGTATGAGGTAACCAAATGAAAAAAGGAATTAAAATTATAATATATTTTGTGGGTATAATTGTCATACTGGCTGCTGTGTTTTATTTGAGCCTTTTTTATGTAACAAATTGCAAGAAAATTGACTGTGATGTTTCGGTTTCTCCTAATCAAAACTATGAGTTGACGCTTCAGCAAATCGGAGAGCCAGACTGGCCATTTGGATCGGTAAGCGGAAGGTTGGTTCTTGTGGGGAATAATAGAAAAATAGTTCAGGCAGATTTTGAATTGCGTAATGACGGTGCGTCAATAAGCGATACTTGTTGGAAAGTTACATGGTATGAGGATTATGTAGAAGTGATTCTTTCAGGTGAAGAACAAGGAGACGAGAAAATACTTCTGTATTTTGATGGACAGATAGAAAGGTAGGATGATAAGACGATGGAAGAAATAAAAAGAATGTATGAGAGACAAAAAGCAGGCAGAGTAAAATCTATGATTATTTTTCTGGTCATTTATGTTTTGATGATTGGTGTGATAAGTTTATTTTATGGGAATCCATTTACGCATAAAGAAGAAGTGCTTTTCTTTGAGACGATACAAAAAGGCTGGATTAGCGAAAAAATATATTTATTGCTGGTTTGTGCAGGAATAGGATTGATAGTAGGAATAGGAAGTGTCATTTATGAGATTATGCAAAATTTTAAAATGTTTGATCAAATATTACTTCAGAAATGTGATGTACAGGAATATTTAAACAATATGGAATATGCAGTATCCTATGGGAAACAACTTGATTTTAAAGGATTTCAAAAAACAATATTTATGCTAGCACAGCAGAAATATGTGTTAGCTATGGCAGCGGATTGGAAAACGGAAGACGCAAAAAGGTATCTGGATAGTGAATGGGTTGGAAAAAAAGACTCCAGAGTTTATCAGCGAACGTCTGCAAATGTTAGATTGATCCACTCATACCGTCATCAGGATGCAGAAGAATTTTTGAGTGTGTTTGCAATGCATAAGGTTTTTTGGAAAGACAGAATGTTTATTGCAGAAAAGCTTATTTTAGAGAAACAGTATCTAAAGGCTGAAGAACTTTTAAGTAGAGATAAAGAGAAATTTCTTTATAATGAAATGATTCGAAATTATTTATTAGGGGGCTGCTATGATAAATTGGGAGAGCAGGAGTCGGCTAAAAAATGCATGGAATATGTGAAACAATATGGGAACACAATGCCTTGCAAAAAGCAGGCGCAGGAATGGTTAGAGACGAAGTTACAGGGGAGACTGATAAGCATATAACAGTCTCCCCTGTAGAATATATGATTAAAGAATGTTAAGGAGATGACAGATTAGTTCCATATTTGCAGATCAGAGAGAACGGATGTAGTGATCTCTGCCGCCTTGCTTCCGGTTGTCTCAGATTCACCTTGAATATTTGTGGCAAAATAATAGACATTTCCGGATTTTTCAAGAAAACCGATAAACCATCCGTTCACGTCCTGACCATCGACACGTCCGGTTCCTGTTTTCCCGTAAAATGAACTTTCGCTGTTAGAAATCAGGAGAATGGAATTTTTTACAGCCGCTATATTTTCAGGAGAAAAATCAAATTCGTTATCATGAAATTCCTCTAACATTTCAATCTGTTCCAGCGCAGATATTTTCAGAGAATCGTCTGTCCAGTATAAATCCGTATCGGTGCTTGCTGTTTGATTTCCGTATCCTATTTCATGCAGATATTTTTTTACAGAATCAAGTCCTATTTGTGAATCAATGGATTGAAAGTACCAGTTTACGGAATTTTGCATAGCAGAATTTAAATTTTGATCCGCTTCCCAGGCATCAAAAGGATAATCTTCTCCGTTCCATACCATGTTAGAATGTTGCGGTGTGATGATGTCATTTTCTAAACCTAGCAGAGCATCATAAATTTTGTAAGTGGAATTTGGCGCTATACGTTTTTGTGCTGAATCCATATTGTATATGTTCCATGAGCCTGCATTGGAATCGTATAGGACAAAACAGCCCTCGTACCCGTCAAAATTTCGTGTCAGGTCAATATAAGTGATATTTTTCTCATCTTCATTGAAATTGTATTGGTCACAGCCGGAGGCATGAATAGAGAGAACCGGCGCACACCCTAACAATAGGCAGGCAACAAAGACAAATGCGATGATTCCCTGTATTTTTTTAGCCAGAGATTGTTTTTTGAAATTTGCAATGCTTAAAATTCTCTTTTTCATTTGTTTCATACTGCCGCTGATTCCGGTGGCAAAGGGAAATGGCGACAGAGATATTTTTTCTGCAAAATTGATTAATGTATTTCCGTATGCCTCATAATCAGTTTCGTTTAGTATTTGCAGTACAGAGCAGTCGCAGGCAATTTCTCTGTCGCAGCGCATTTCTTTTAAGGAATACCAGATCAGAGGGTTAAACCAATACAAAATACCAATCAGATTCATCAGATGTCCGATCAGGGCATCTTTATATCGATAGTGCTGCAGTTCATGCAAAATCATAAAACGCATATCTGCCGGGTGCAAGTCGGAAATCAGATGGATCGGAATGTAAATACGGGGTTTGATAAAACCGACAGTTACCGGAGATTTCAAAAAAGCAGTACTGTACACAGGAATTTCCTTCTTAATTCCGGATTCAGCAATACAGTTTTGAAAGATTACTTTTACTTGTTTGTTTTGCAGTGGCAGTGCAGATTGTTCTATGGTACGCAGTCGTTTCAATGAGCGACAAATCAGTAATATCATTGCAAATATTCCAATTCCCCAAATAACCAAAAGAAACATATTTACATAGGATGGCGTCTGTCTGCTGACAGAAACTGCAAAGTCATTCACTTTGCTGAAAGCAGAATCTGAAGCAGCGAGAGTTGTGTCGGACATATCTGTGGCTGCATTTTCTGCCTGTGTTCCCCATTGAAAGTTGTACCATGAAAGGAAAGATGTAACGGGCAGGGAACGGATTGGCAGGAAAGGTATTGCAAGAATAACTAGCAGTATGAACCAAAGATTGTACTGCATACGGGCGGATAAATGATTCCTCAACAACCGCTTGAAAGTAATAATGATGCCGATAAATAAGCATATCAGTACATTGCATATAAGGAAATGAATCCCAAAGTGATACAAGCAGACCGCCTCCTTTATTACTTATGCTCAGATAGAAGATGACGCAGTGAAGTAATTTCCTCTTTGGACAAATCATCATTTTCAAGATAAGAAGACAACATGGCAGAGATGTTGCCGTTATAGTACCGTTTCAGAAAAGAATTGCTTTCCTGACGGATATATTCGCCTTCATCTACTAAAGGTGTGTAAACAAATACACGACTTTGCTTTTCGTAGGTAAGAGCTTTCTTAGCAACCAGTCTTTTTAACATGGTCTGTATGGTTTTCGGACTCCAGTTGGTAGTTTTTGTTAGCTTATCAGTCACTTCATTTGTGCTGATAGGGGCATATTTCCATACAATTTTCATAACTTCAAACTCTGCCTCTGAAATTTGTGGTAACTTATTCATAGAATCCCCCCAAAAATCTTACATATGTAATAAAGATATTATATAAAGATTTGTTGGAAAAGTCAAAGGGATGCTATAAAAGTATTAGATGGATCCTTAACAGATGAAATGAAATTACTATTAGAATGTGTTAATATGGATTGACACAAACAAAAACATAGAGTAATATTATATAGAACACTTGTTCTTGGAACTCGTTTTTAAAATTTTGTAGAACCTTTGAAAATGATACAATTTGGATGTGATAATTTCGGTTGGGTATCGTGTGAAATCTCATCGTGGAACACAATTTCGTATTTGCCCCATATTTTGTGGACTATACGGATTGAATGGACAGGATAAAACTATTTGGACTGAATGGGTTTAGTGACCTCCATTCGTAAAGGGAATAAAAGAAATCATTGTATTTGACAAGAAGTAATAGAAAAATCATATTGAATGTTCTAAGAAGGGAAGCGAATTATGAAAAAGAAAAACGAAGTATCAATCATACGTTCTTCAGCAGCGGAATACTTGACTTTTATTACGGCTACTGGTGAAAGCGATGTAAATGCGATATATTTTGAAGAGAATGTCTGGCTTACACAGAAAATGATGGGTCTGCTTTATAATGTGGAAACACATACAATTAATTATCACCTGAAAAAATATTTGCAGATGGTGAGTTGGATGAAAATTCAGTTATTCGAAAATTTCGAATAACTGCCGATGATGGGAAAAACTATAATACGAACCATTATAATTTAAAAGCGATTATAGCTGTAGGAAATAAAGTGGATTCCCCGAGAGCAGTTCAGTTTCGAAAGTGGGCTATGATAATTTAAAGTTAATGAGAAGATTTTATCTTAGTTGGTCGCACTATATTATTTTGATGAGAATTTCTAATATAGATGAGAGACATTTTTATGAGATAGAAGCGTATAGAAATGGCTGGAGCAAAGATGAATTGGCACGACAATATGGAAGCTCTTTATATGAACGATTGGCGTTAAGCAGAAATAAAGAGGAAGTAATGCGCCTTGCAATGGAAGGTCAATCTAAAATCATAGATAATTTACAAAAATTTTTGTTGGAACTAGGAAGAGGGTTTACTTTTGTTGGAAGGCAAGTAAGGTTTACGTTTGAAGAGGAGCACTTTAGAGTAGATTTAGTATTTTATAATCGTTTACTTCGTTGTTTTGTATTGTTTGATTTGAAAATTGGACAATTGAAGCATCAAGATATAGGACAAATGCAGATGTATGTTAATTATTATGATCGGAAAGTAAAACTGGAAGATGAAAATCCAACTGTTGGTATTATTATTTGTAAAGATAAGAAAGATGCAATTGTAGAAATGACACTGCCTAAGGACAATAATCAAATCTTTGCAAGCAAATATCAAACTGTTTTGCCGAGTAAAGAAAAATTGAGGATGTTGTTAAATGAAAAGGATACAGAATAAATTGTGTTGTATGAGATAAAGTGACTATCGAGTTTTTCTCGAGGATTCAAACATAGAGGAGTATTATATGGATCATTTTGAATTAGTATCAGAATACGCCCCCACCGGCGATCAGCCGCAGGCGATCGAACAATTAGTAAAAGGCTTTAAAGAAGGCAACCAGTGCCAGACCCTCTTAGGTGTCACAGGCTCAGGCAAGACCTTTACGATGGCCAACGTCATTCAACAATTAAATAAACCAACCCTTATCATCGCCCATAATAAGACGCTTGCGGCGCAGTTATACGGTGAATTTAAGGAGTTTTTTCCCAACAATGCGGTGGAGTATTTTGTCTCCTATTATGATTACTACCAGCCGGAGGCTTATGTACCCTCATCAGATACCTACATTGCTAAGGATTCTTCTATTAATGATGAGATTGACAAGCTGCGTCATTCTGCTACGGCAGCGCTCTCTGAGCGTAGAGATGTTATCATTGTTGCCAGCGTATCCTGTATTTACGGTTTGGGTTCACCCATTGATTATCAGGAGATGGTGATTTCCTTGAGGCCTGGTATGGAAAAAGACAGGGACGACGTAATCCGCAAGCTGATCGAAATTCAATACGACAGGAACGAGATGGACTTTCACAGAGGGACGTTCCGTGTACGGGGGGATGTGTTGGAGATTATTCCGGCGTACACGGAAAATGTGGCGTACCGGATAGAATTTTTCGGAGATGAAGTGGACAGAATTACAGAGATAGACGTTTTGACGGGAGAGATTAAGAGCTCGTTGAACCATGTGGCAATCTTTCCTGCTTCCCACTATGTGGTATCTAAGGAAAGTATGGATCGTGCGATTGCTGATATTGAGGTGGAACTGGAAGAGCAGATCCGGTACTTCAAAGGGGAAGGGAAACTACTGGAAGCGCAGAGAATTTCTGAACGGACGAATTTCGATATTGAGATGATGCGGGAGACGGGATTCTGTTCCGGTATTGAGAATTACTCCAGACATCTGACAGGGCTTGCGCCGGGACAGCCACCTCATACACTGATTGATTATTTCCCGGATGATTTCATTATGATGATTGACGAGTCGCATATGACGGTGCCGCAGGTGGGCGGGATGTATCACGGGGATCAGTCCAGGAAACGGACGCTGGTAGAGTATGGATTTCGTCTGCCGTCGGCATTGGACAACAGACCCTTGAGTTTTGATGAGTTTGAGAGTAAGATTAATCAGGTTCTGTTCGTATCAGCGACGCCGGGATCTTATGAGGAGCGCAATGAACTGCTCCGTGCGGAACAGGTAATCCGCCCGACAGGGCTTTTGGATCCGGAGATAGAAGTGCGTCCCGTAGAAGGGCAGATTGATGACCTTGTGGGAGAAGTGAATCGGGAGATTGCAAAGAAGCATAAAATCCTGGTGACAACGCTTACCAAAAGGATGGCTGAGGATCTGACGGATTATATGAAGGAGCTTGGTATCCGGGTGAAATATCTTCATTCTGATATTGATACGCTGGAACGGGCAGAGATTGTAAGGGATATGCGTCTGGATGTGTTTGATGTATTGGTAGGAATTAATTTGCTGCGGGAAGGGCTTGATATTCCGGAAATTGCCCTGGTGGTAATCCTGGATGCGGATAAAGAAGGCTTCCTGCGTTCTACGACTTCGCTGATACAGACGGTAGGGCGTGCGGCGCGTAATTCAGAAGGCCATGTCATTATGTATGCGGATAATATGACAGATTCTATGAAGGTGGCGATTGAAGAAACGAAGAGAAGACGCCGGATTCAGATGCAGTATAACGAAGAGCATGGGATTACTCCGCAGTCTATCCATAAGTCGGTCAGGGATTTGATTAGCATTTCCAAGAAGGTTGCGGCAGAAGAGCTCCGCATGGAGAAGGATCCGGAATCTATGAATAAAGAAGAACTGGAGAAGCTGATTAAAGATATTACGAAACAGATGAAAAAGGCAGCCGCAGAACTGAATTTTGAGGCGGCGGCAGAGCTGCGGGATAAAATGACGGAATTAAAAATACAGCTGAATGATATAAAAGATTAAGAAGGGCAAAAAAAGATGACATTAGATAATAATAAGCAGTATATAAAAATCAGAGGAGCGAATGAACACAACCTGAAGAATATTGATTTGGATATTCCGAGAAATGAGCTGGTAGTGCTGACCGGGCTTTCCGGGTCGGGAAAATCTTCGCTTGCCTTTGACACGATTTATGCAGAAGGACAAAGAAGATATATGGAGTCGCTGTCTTCTTATGCGAGACAGTTTCTGGGACAGATGGAGAAGCCGAATGTGGAAAGCATTGAGGGACTGTCGCCTGCTATTTCCATCGACCAGAAGTCAACGAATCGGAATCCCAGATCAACAGTGGGAACCGTGACAGAGATTTACGATTATTTCCGGCTGCTTTATGCCAGGATAGGAATTCCACATTGCCCGAAATGTGGCAGGGAAATTAAGAAGCAGACGGTAGACCAGATGGTAGATCAGATTATGGAGCTTCCCCAGGGGACGAAGATCCAACTTTTGGCACCGGTAGTCAGAGGAAGAAAGGGATACCACGCAAAGTTATTTGAACAGGCAAGGAAAAGCGGATATGTCCGTGTGCGTGTGGATGGGAATTTATATGAATTGTCAGAAGAGATCGCACTTGACAAGAATATTAAGCATAATATTGAGATTATCGTGGACCGTCTTGTAGTGAAGCCGGGGATTGAAAAGAGGCTTACAGATTCTGTAGAGAGCGTGCTGCACCTGGCAGAAGGTTTGCTGATTGTAGACGTTATCGGGGGAGAACCGATTAATTTCAGCCAGAGTTTCTCCTGCCCTGACTGTGGAATCAGCATTGATGAGATTGAGCCGAGAAGTTTTTCCTTTAACAATCCTTTTGGAGCATGTCCGGTGTGTTTCGGTCTGGGGTATAAAATGGAATTTGATGAAGACCTGATGATACCGGATAAGTCGTTGAGCATTAACCAGGGGGCGATTGCTGCCATGGGATGGCAGTCCTGTACATCGAAAGGAAGTTTTACACGTGCAATCCTGGATGCGCTTACGGAGGAGTACCACTTCTCATTGGATACGCCTTTTGAGGAGTACCCTCAGGAAATTCATGATATCCTGATTCATGGTACGAATGGAAGGGAAGTGAAAGTACACTATAAAGGGCAGCGTGGGGAAGGTGTTTATGATGTTGCGTTTGAAGGGTTGATCCGCAATATGGAGCGTAAGTACAGAGAGACGGGCTCCGAGATAATGAAAGCGGAATATGAAGAGTTTATGCGGATTACACCGTGCCATGAGTGCGGTGGTCAGAGGCTGAAAAAAAGTGCGCTGGCGGTTACTGTGGGAGAGAAGAATATTGCGGAGATTACAGCTCTGTCGGTTGATAAACTGCAGAAATTTCTTGATACACTGGAACTTACCAGGCAGCAGCATTTGATCGGGGATCAGATATTAAAGGAAATCAAGGCAAGACTGCAGTTTCTGTTGGACGTAGGGCTGGATTATCTGACGTTGGCGAGGGCAACAGGCTCTTTGTCAGGAGGAGAAGCGCAGAGGATCCGGTTAGCAACACAAATAGGTTCTGGTTTGGTGGGTGTGGCATATATTTTAGATGAGCCGAGTATTGGGCTTCATCAGCGGGATAATGATAAGCTTCTGGCAACCTTGAATCATTTGCGGGATTTAGGAAATTCTGTCATTGTGGTAGAACATGACGAGGATACGATGCTGGCAGCAGATTGCGTGGTGGATATTGGACCGGGAGCCGGAGAGCATGGTGGGGAAGTGATTGCCCAGGGTACGGCGCAGGATATTATGAAAAATGAGAAATCAATTACGGGAGCTTATCTAAGCGGAAGGATTCGGATTCCGGTGCCGGAAGAGCGGAAAACGCCGACGGGCTGGCTGAAGGTTGTAGGAGCACAGGAAAATAACCTGAAAAATATTGATGTGAAATTCCCACTTGGCGTGATGACCTGTGTGACAGGAGTATCCGGTTCAGGAAAGAGTTCATTGGTGAATGAGATCCTGTATAAGACCCTTGCTAAGGAATTGAACCGCGCGAGGACGATTCCCGGGAAGCATAAGAAGATTGAAGGAATACGGCAGCTTGACAAGGTAATCAATATTGATCAGTCTCCCATTGGCCGGACGCCGCGTTCCAATCCTGCAACGTATACCGGGGTGTTTGATTTGATTCGGGATCTTTTTGCTGCGACACCAGATGCAAAAGCCCGGGGATATAAAAAAGGACGTTTTAGTTTTAATGTAAAAGGCGGGCGCTGCGAGGCATGTGCCGGTGATGGAATTCTGAAGATAGAGATGCATTTTCTGCCGGATGTCTATGTCCCATGTGAAGTGTGTGGGGGAAAAAGGTATAATCGGGAGACCTTGGAGGTACACTACAAGGGGAAGAATATTTATGATGTACTGGATATGACTGTGGAAGAGGCCATGCATTTCTTTGAACATGTACCAAGTATCCGAAGGAAGATGGAAACTCTTTATGATGTGGGATTGTCTTATATTCGGCTGGGACAGCCTTCTACTACGTTGTCCGGAGGAGAGGCTCAGAGGATAAAACTTGCGACGGAACTAAGCAAAAGAAGCACAGGGAAGACGATTTATATTTTGGATGAGCCAACGACGGGACTTCATTTTGCAGATGTGCATAAGCTGACGGAGATTCTGAGAAGACTTGCGTCAGATGGAAATACTGTAATTGTTATTGAACACAATCTGGATGTGATTAAGACGGCAGATTATATTATTGATATCGGGCCGGAGGGCGGCGATAAGGGTGGAACCGTGATTGCAGAAGGCACACCGGAAGAAGTGGCGGATAACCCTGCTTCCTATACCGGAAAGTATATCAGAGGAATGCTTGACAGATACTATGCTGATGAAAATAAGAAATAATGGCTTTTTATTTTAGAAAAACATGGTAAGATATAAGAAGTGCTTAGCACTTGGTAACAGATAGAGCAGAACGAAAGGGGAACGGGGATGTCAGTGGATATTGGAATTGATCTTGGAACAGCCAGTGTTCTTGTATATGTGAAAGGTAAGGGTGTTATATTAAAGGAACCGTCTGTCGTGGCATTTGACAGAGATACAAATTCTATCAAAGCGATTGGTGAGGAAGCGCGCCTGATGCTGGGGAGAACGCCGGGCAATATTGTAGCGGTCAGACCACTTAGACAAGGCGTGATCTCAGATTATACCGTAACGGAAAAAATGATAAAATATTTTGTGCAGAAGGCAATGGGAAGGCGGACATTCAAAAAGCCGCGTATCAGTATCTGTGTGCCAAGCGGTGTGACAGAAGTAGAGAGAAAGGCGGTAGAAGAAGCGACCTATGCGGCAGGAGCAAGGGAAGTCCTTTTGATTGAAGAACCGGTTGCGGCTGCAATCGGCGCCGGAATTGATATTTCCAAGCCTTGCGGCAATATGATTGTAGATATTGGAGGCGGTACTGCAGATATAGCTGTTATTTTTCTTGGGGGTACAGTTGTCAACACTTCGATTAAGATAGCCGGTGACGATTTTGATGAGGCAATTGTCAGATATATCCGTAAGAAGCATAATCTTTTAATCGGGGACCAGACGGCGGAAGATATTAAGATTAAGATTGGTACGACCTATCCTCTTGTGGAAGAAGAAACCATGGAGGTAAGAGGAAGAAATCTGGTAACGGGACTGCCTAAGACAATTACCGTAACGTCCTCTGAGACAGAGGAAGCTTTTCGGGATGCTACGGGGCAGATTGTAAATGCTGTGATTGGAGTTCTGGAGAAAACGCCGCCGGAGTTGTCGGCTGATATCCTTGACCGGGGAATTATGCTTACGGGCGGAGGGGCGATGCTCCGTGGCCTGGAAGAATTGATTGGTGAAAAGACAGGAATCAATACGATGACGGCTGAAGAACCCATGAAGGTAGTGGCAATAGGGACAGGTCAGTATGTGGAATTTATGGCAGGACGCAGGGATTTTTAGGAACTATGGAAGAAATAAAAGGATATGTAGAGCATATTGTATTTAGAAATGAGGATAATGGATATACGGTATTTCATTTGAATAATGATGATGGCGAGCTGACCTGTGTAGGGACATTTCACTATATTGCTGAGGGAGAGCTTTTAAAGCTTCGCGGCGATTATGTGAATCACAGTCTCTATGGCGTGCAGCTTCAGGTGAAGGAATCGGAAGTGTGCGAGCCGGAAGATTTGATTTCTATTGAGCGTTATCTTGGTTCAGGAGCTGTAAAAGGTTTAGGAGCAGCGCTTGCAGGGAGGATTGTGCGAAAATTTAAAGAAGATACTTTTCGGATTATTGAAGAAGAGCCGGAGCGGCTGGCAGAGATTAAAGGAATCAGCGAGCGCAAGGCAAGGGAAATTGCCGTGCAGGTAGAAGAAAAGAAGGATATGCGTAAAGCAATGATATTTCTTCAGAAATATGGCATTTCTACTTCCCTTACAGCAAAAATCTATCAACGGTATGGAAATGGAATTTATCGCGTGATTGAAGAAAATCCCTATCAAATGGCAGATGACATTGCCGGAATTGGATTTAAGACGGCAGATGAGATAGCCGGGAAAGTGGGGATACATACGGATTCCGATTATCGCATCCGAAGCGGGCTTCTCTATACACTCCTGCAAAGTGTCGGCGAAGGCCATGTTTATTTGAGCCAGGAGGTTTTGCTTGCCAGAACAGGAGATCTTCTTGGGGTAGAGATAGAGCATATTGAAAAATATCTGATGGATTTGTCCATGGAACGGAAGATTATCCTGAAAGAGAAAGAAGAAGAGCGCTGCGTATATGCCGCCAATTATTATTATATGGAACTGAATACTGCAAAAATGCTTCATGATCTGAATGTCAGATTTGAAGAATCAGACGCTGCTGTCAGCCGGCGCCTTGCGCAGATTGAGAAAAATATGGATATTCCGTTGGATTCTATGCAGCGTACGGCGGTCATTGAGGCGGCGAAGAATGGGCTTCTGATTCTGACCGGAGGTCCGGGAACAGGTAAAACGACAACAATTAATGCTGTTATCCGATATTTTGAAAGCGAAGGAATGGATATTTATCTGGCAGCGCCAACAGGAAGGGCGGCAAAGAGAATGACGGAAGCCACCGGGTGTGAGGCACAGACGATTCACCGACTGCTGGAGGTAAGCGGGAATCCTGAAGAAGAGCAGAAGAATGGGTTTCAGCGCAACAGGGAGAATCCCTTGGAAGCGGATGTCGTGATTATCGACGAGATGTCAATGGTGGATCTGCCGCTGATGCATGCTCTGCTGAGCGCGATATGTGTAGGAACGCGGCTGATCCTGGTGGGCGACGGCAATCAGCTTCCTTCTGTGGGGCCGGGAAGCGTTTTGAAAGACATGATTGATTCTCATTGCTTTTCGGTGGTGATGCTGACAAAAATATTCCGTCAGGCAGGCGAAAGCGATATTGTTGTAAATGCGCATAAAATTAACAGAGGAGAGCCGGTTGTACTGGATAATAAGAGCAGAGATTTCTTTTTCCTGAAGCGGCAGGATGCCAATGTAATTATCAGTGTATTGCTTACTTTGATTCAAAAGAAGCTGCCGGGATATGTTCATGCCGATACCTATGATATCCAGGTATTGACGCCGATGCGGAAAGGATTGCTGGGAGTAGAACGCTTAAACGGCATTTTACAGGAATACCTGAATCCTCCTGCACAGAATAAAGAAGAGAAGGAATTTGGTGAAAAAAAATTCCGTGTCGGCGATAAAGTAATGCAAATCAAGAATAATTATCAGCTGGAATGGGAAGTATCTACGAAATATGGAATGGCGATTGATAAAGGAATGGGGGTTTTCAATGGAGACATGGGAATCATCAGGGCTATCAATTCATTTGACGAAACCTTGCAGGTGGAGTATGATGAACATAGAGTAGTTACGTATCCTTTTGAACTGTTGGACGAGTTGGAACTTGCCTATGCGATTACCATACATAAAGCACAGGGGAGCGAATATCCGGCAGTAGTGATTCCGCTTCTCCAGGGCCCAAGGCAGCTTTATCACCGTAATCTTTTGTATACTGCAGTGACGAGGGCAAAAAAATGTGTGACGTTGGTTGGCAGTGAGCAGGTATTTCAGGAAATGATAAGAAATACAAATGAGCAGAACAGAAATACCAGTCTTGCCGAGAGGATCAGAGAATTTTGCTTATGAAAAAAAGAATTATGAAGTGTATCGCAGAGGGAGGAAGGAAAATCCTGGGGCTTCTTTATCCCCATACCTGTCCCCTCTGTGGGAAAACGACAGCAGAAGAAATCTGCGGAGCGTGTGCAGATAAGCTTCTGTTTATTGCAGAGCCAAGGTGCATGAAATGCGGAAAACCAATCCGCAGCGATGAAGAAGAGTATTGTTATGACTGTGCACACAGGCAGCATGAATATGAAAGAGGATACGGAATGTGGGTGCATCAGGGTGATGTGCAGGCTTCTGTTTATCGTTTCAAATATCAGAATCGAAGAATCTATAGTGAATTCTATGCGAAAATGCTGGCAGAGCAATATGGATCGGCAGTTCGCCGTTGGAAAATCTGTCTGATTATTCCAATACCCCTTTATCGAAAAAGAAGAAGACAGAGAGGATATAACCAGTCTGAATTGGTAGCAAAAAAGCTTGGAAAAATACTGGACATTCCGGTGGACTCCAAAAATCTCCGGCGGGTACGCAATACCAATCCACAAAAGAAAATGAACGCAAGAGGGAGAAGAACCAATCTTAGGAATGCCTTTAGGGTGCGGGACGGGTTCGCCCCGGTGCAATCAGTGTTATTAATTGATGACATTTATACTACAGGGAATACCATCGATTGTGCTGCACGGGAATTGAAAAAAGCAGGCGTTCAAAAAGTGTATTTTTTAACCATAAGTATTGGACAAGGATATTGATAAAAGAGCCTTTCCCCCTTGTAAATACTGGGGTTCAGGCTCTTCAATCGTCTTTTTGATACTGGGTTGATACTATTTTACTTTCTGGATTTTCCTTACGATGTCACTTTGCGCCTTTGGGAAGAGATGCGCGTAGGTGTTCATCGTGATACTGGGTGATTCGTGTCCCAGTCGTTCAGCTACCAAGACAGGGTTAGCACCCAAGTGAATGAGCGTCGATGCGTGGGAGTGCCGCAGGTCATGGACGCGGATTTCTTTCAGCCCGGCTTTCTTCGTCCTGTCCCGGAGCACTGCACGGATATACTGCAACTGCTTGTGAAATAACCGGGCTTCCGGATCCGGCTTGTACAACTTGCTCACATAGTCCTGTATCTCATCCGTTAAGAATTCCGGTATGTCTATTATCCGGTTGCTGGTTTCTGTCTTTGGTGGGTTGATAATATCTTCACCTGTCAGCCTGTAGAACGTCTTGTTAATACGTATCTGGTTATTTTTAAAGTCAATATCATTCAGCGTGAGGGCGAGAAGCTCACCTACCCTCATACCCGTATAATAAAGGATTTCAAATATCATGAAGTATTCCGGGTTATCTGAGACGGCATCTGCAAACCGGGCGTACTCTTCCGGTGTCCAGAAGTTTATTTTCTTTCCTTTGGTGGAACCAATCAGGCGCGTGCATGGGTTCTTCTGTAAGCCCAGGTAGTCCACCGCATAAGTGAAGATAGCCTTCAAATAGGTGTTGGCTGAATGCACGTAGGAGCTGCTTAGCCCTTTGCTCAATATGTCTGTCTGCCATGCTGCTATATCCGCCGGGGCGATGTCTGAGACAATTCTTTCCCGGAAGAATGGTAGCACGTGGTGATCTAACATGTAGAACCGTGACTGTGCTGTACTCGCCCGGATCCGGGGCGTGATAAATGCCTTGTACTTCATGTACAGCGATTCAAAAGTTATATCCGGGTTCCTGGCGTACTGTTCCAGATACAGGCGTTCCCACTCCTTCGCTTCACGCTGGAGCTTAAAGCCACGCTTCAGCTTCTGGCGTCTCTGTCCTTGCCAGTCAGTGTAGTAGAATTTGCAATACCATGTGCCTTTTGCTTCATCCTTGTAAACAGGCATTCTGTGTCATCCTCCTTTTTCCTATGCTGGCGGGCATGGGAAGTAGTTGGAGGTGTTGACACAATCGTAAAGATTGACTATAATATGCTTAACAAGACAGCCGAAGGGTGACTGCACCTCACCCGCCCCGGCGAAAGAAAATCAAATATTAAAGAATAGCCGTTTACTTTCTCAGGGTAGGACGGCTATTTTTTATGCGTATAGGTCAGTATTGCAACAATCAGCACCGCTACGGATACTATTAGCTGTAATTCTTCATATGTACTCATAATTACCACCCTCTCTAACAAGACTCAGAGCGGGCGGAGCTGTCCTCGGCTGCCTGGGTAAAGATATTATGTTGTCAATGTACGATATTTAGAAATACATGCACTGGGTGAAATAATATGTCATAATATACACTACGTGCAATTGACAAAAAAATTAAAAATAGTTATAATATACTTACAAGACAGCCGATGCGATAGAGCAAACCTATCCGCTTCCGGCACAATCATAAGAAACTAAAGAAATAGCACCTTGACGCTTGGCCGAGCTGGGGTGCTATTTTCTATGTGAATATGTTAGTATAGCAACGCTATAGAAACTATCAATTGTAATTCTTCATATGTGCTCATAGTTACCACTCCTCCCACAAGACTTGGAAGCGGTGGTTGCACCCTATCGGCTGTCTGGTAAATATATTATGTTTTCAATGTGCCGGCCGGCAGCAGGCTTTAAGCCTGTGCCAGGGAAGCTAATCTTCTTCCGGGTTCTTCCGGCCCTTTCCGGATCCTTCCGGGTTCTTCCGGTATTCTAGAATTGCATTTGATAATGTTTTTTCAATACTAAATGCTGAATAGTTATCAATTGATTCCATGAGTTTATCCAACATAGGTTTATCAATTTGGTAAAATGCTTCTTTGCTCGATATCCAATATTCTTCGCCGTGTCCATTTGTGACTCTCCATATATAATAGCCGTTCCTGCGAAATGTGTCGTGTATATATTTTTCATTTGCTTCGCTGGCAGTTTCAGCAGGCATATTGAGAAGTTGTTTAACTGTAACTATCAAACCTTCGGAAATTTTTATTAATTCGTTGGGGGATGGCATAATTTCACCCGCTTCCATCTGCTGAATCGCATCAGTAGGGACGCCGACATATTCAGCAAGAGATTCTTGTGAAACATTTAGTTGGGTTCTATATTTTATTATATTGTCGGCAATAACACGATTCAAACTTTTATTCTCATCCCACCCCATTAAATAAGCCGGGGATACTTTGAAATAATCCGAAATCCGCTCAATTGTTTCTGCTGATGGCTCGGTTCTACCGGTCTCCCAATTAAAAATAGCATTTTGTGTAACGTCTAAAAAAGAGCCAAGTTCTTTCTGGGTTATGCCCCTAGAGGTTCGTAGCCCCTTTAATCTGTTTGAAAAATCTGACATTGCAAAACCTCCTTTTTAGCTCATAATAGCAAAATCGTGTTTTTTTATCAATGCCATATTGACAATATAGCAAAAGCGTGTTAATGTGTCAATATAAAACACGAAAACAGTGTTTTGAAAAGAGGTGAGAACATGACAATTAGCGATGAAAAATTCAAAATCGCCCTGGCGAGAAGCGGCTTAACGATTGGACAAGCAGCAGAACGGGCAGGAATCAGCCGGCAGCGTTACGCTATGATTCTGAACCAGAAGAACGTGACGCCACAGGCACTTGGCAAGATAGCCCGGAGCCTGGGCGTAGACGTGACAGAAATTATTGACGCCAAATTTATTGTAACCGAAAACAACAACTAGCGTGCTGGCGGGCATGGGAAGTAGTCGGAGGAAAGGAGAAGAAAACAAATGAGATTGAACGTAAGCAATTACTGTTCTATTTTGAGCAAAAAGCAGCTTTCCGGTGAGTACGTACAGAAAGCTACGGGACTATCAGAAAAAACGTATTTATGGATTTTAGAACATGGGTTAAACCAGATAGGGATAAAAATTGATATGTATGGGCAGGAGTACAGATTTTCTCCTGCCTTTGCCTGTATTCAGGCTGTTTGTAGATTGGTACGCTGCATATATTCCTGTTCCATTGCCCGCATTTCCTCGTCGGTGGGAACATCCACAATCCCGACATAGGAATAGTAAATATCAACCGCCTGTGTCCGTTTCCTGTCCTGCTTGACACGCTCATGGATGACGATTTTATCCACAAAAGCGTTAAGGATTTCGGGCGTCAGTTCCTCAATGCGGGTATACTTCTTGGTAACAGCTATCAGCTTGGAAACATTGGTTACTTCCGTATCCGCTTCGCTGACTTCGGCGGTCAGTATTTCGATTTCCTGTTCCAGTTGCTTCTGCTCCGCTTCATATCCGTCGGACAGCTTGTAAAAGCGTTCATCGCTTAACTTTCCATTGACATTATCCTCATAGATTTTACGGAACAGACGGTCAAGCTCTTTTATCCGCTTTTCGTCCTTTTCTATCCGTTTCTGCTTTTCGGAGAGTTCAAACCTCCGTTCTGCAAGGGTCGTGTCAATCTGCTGTCGGATAAATACCCGTTCAAACTGCTGTAAATAGGACAGGAAATGCTGTAACTGTTTTAACACTAACTGATACAGGGCTTCTTCCCGTATATAATGTTGCGTACAGTTCTGGGAACGGCTCGTGCGCTTATACTGTGAACAGCGGAAGTGCGTATAACCGTTGGCGGTGGCAAGGCTTAATTTCGCCCCGCAATCCGCACAATAGAGCAGCCCCGAAAAAATACTGGTCGTGCCGCTTTTGGTCGGTCTGCGCTTATTTCCCCGTATCATCTGCACCTTATCCCACACATCTTTGTCGATAATCGGGGTGTGTGCGCCCTCGATGTAAGCCCGCCTATCTTTGGCGGTGGGGATACGCTTCTTGCTCTTAAAGCCTAAACGGGTGGATTTGAAGCTCTCCGTCACGCCGATATACGCCACATTTTCCAGAATCGCCGATACCATGCAAGGCTCCCAACCATAAGGGTTTTCCGATACTTTTGCAACGCCAATACCCTTTGACACTTTGTAGGCTGACGGGGTAAGCACCTTATCTTCCCACAGGATTGTGGCAATGGCGGACATACCCTTGCCCTGCATACAGAGCGAAAATATCCTGCGGACAACCGCCGCCGCTTCTTCGTCCACCAGCCAACGGGTCTTATCGTCTGGATTTTTCAGATAGCCGTAGGGCGGCGCACCTAAATGCTCGCCTGCAAGCCCTTTCGCTTTCTTGACTTCCTTTACCTTTTTGCTCGTGCTTTTTGGATACCACTCGTTAAACAAATTGGTAAAGGCAGCAAATTCATTGCTTTCAAGGCTGCATGTGTCCACGTTGTCCATGATGGCGATAAAACGCACGCCCGCTTCTGGATAGATGATTTCAGAGTAAGAACCGACTTCGATATAGTTCCTTCCGAAACGGGACAAATCCTTGACGATGACTGTTTTCACAAGCCCTTTTTCAATATCTGCCGACATTTCCTTAAAAGAGGGACGGTCAAAATTCGTGCCTGTGAAACCGTCGTCCACATAGTATTTTGGATTGGGAAAACCATGCTCCTTAGCGTACTTCAATAGATATTCTTTTTGATTTACAATACTGTTGCTCTCGCCCTCCCGTCCGTCGTCTTGACTTAACCTGCAATAGAGGGCTGTGATTTCTTCCTGCTGTCTTATCATGGGATGCTCCTTTCCGACAGCAGACACTGTATTGTGGAGTGTAGATACAGTGTACCATATCTGCCCGCCAACTTCAACGCTTTAAAGTAATAATTCTCCGTCCGTTTCCTATTTTTCATCATCACAGCCCTCCAAATCGTCATATCCGTACTCAAATCCAGAGATGTTCCGATGAAAAATCCCTGTGAGCATACTGAGCAGGTCACGCCCTCCCTCTCGGAAATGGGCGCTGACCGTATATTCCGTGCCGCCGATTTTCTCGGTAAAGCACATATTTTCTGGGATACGGACAAGCGGAGCCACATTTTCAACAGGCGGGAGCGGGGGATAAACCTTGTTGGGATTTACCATAGGAGCGTCTTTGTGTTCCTCCAAAATAGATAGGATTTCACTTTTTGAATGTTTCATTATCTCTGCAATTCCTCCCTTCTGCGGTCTGTGCTGCCCGTTCTGGTACTCGGAATTGACCGCTGATTTTCCAGAGTATCATGGATTTGATTTAAACAATCGTCGATGTGGGCAGAGCGTTTTTCAATGGCGGCGGCATATTTTAACCGCCTGCGAAGCTCCGTTATCTGCGCTGTCACACCCTGTTTTTCTTCCCGAAGTTTCTCTTTTTCGGCTGGTAAGGCTCTGCGTATCCTGTTCTGCAAGTGCCGCCGGTAATCCGTAAGCCTGTCCAGTTCCGTCTGGTTTTTGTCCCTGTCGGCGTGTAAATCGGAGAGGGTGGAAATGTTATGCGCCGACATATACCGCACCTGTGCGCTAATCTCGTCCAGTTTCCGAAGTTCCTGTTTCATCAGCGGGCTTGTCGGCTTGTAATCCGTACCCTTTGGAAATATCCCCAACTGATAGCACCAGTAGTAATAAAGGGCAAGGATGCCTGTGGTTTTCTGGTGTGGTCGCCATGCCTTTTTGTACTGTTCTGGCATATAGGGGGAGTAAGAAATCCTCGCCTTATAATTCCCGTATCTCGCCCTCGTCCCTAAATGGCTGCGGATAAATTCTGGCGTTAATCGTTCGTCAAGGGTGTCTAACCGTGTGAAATGTTCGTACTGCGGCAATTTCATTTTCCAGTGTGCGCCTGTAAAATCAATCTCGTAGCCTTTATCAACCAGATATTTCATCATGTGCGGCATATCCCGGCTGCCGCTGATTGCCTCTGCCAAGTCCTCCAGATAGACGTTATAGCGTGTCGGCTTTCCGCTTTTTTCATCCAGATACAGCGGTCTGGACGGGGCTTTCTTCGGGTGTTCAATAACGGATAATCCGTATTCCCTGCATAGCCTGTCTGATACATTACGCAGTCTTTTTTGCTCGGATTTTGAGTAATCATATTTCCGTCCGTCTATAAAGGAAACCGAATTAAAACAGATATGATTGTGCAGGTGTTCCTTATCAAGATGGGTGGTAACGATAATCTGATATTTGTCGCCCCACATTTCCCTTGCCAGTTTCAAACCGATTTCATGGCACTGTTCGGGAGTGACTTCATTCGGTTTAAAACTCTGGTAGCCGTGCCATGCAATATATCCGCCCGATTTCTGGTACTGCTTTTTTGTCAAAATCATCTGCTCCAAAGCGGTTTCCTTTAGACAGTTGACAGCGGAAACATACTCGCCATTATCTGTTTTTTCTGGATTCCGCACATAAGAGAACACATTAAGGAAGCCCTGCAAGTCATCACTTGGCACGGTCTTTTCTGGATTTTCCACATAATCAATGAGGTCTTTTAACCGTCCTTTGATGTGCCATAAACTTGTTGTCGCCATATCAGACTGCCCCTTTTTCAATCAGTTTTGCCACATCAAAACGCTGCGGAGCGGTAAATGTCCGCTGTAATTCCAATATAAAATCCTCAATCTCTTTACAGGTTTCTGCGGCGGCGGGATAGTAAGGGATGCACGTTTGAAAGGCGGCGTGTACCTCGTAAAGAGCGTTCAGCAGCTCCCAAAACTCTCTCGGCGGTTGTGGTTGCGGAACATTGCCCCTGCATAACTGCCGCATAAATTCCGCAACGGATATGCCGCAGGCGGCGGCACACTGCTTTAATTTTTCACTTTCTTCCTCGGTCAATCGGAAAGATACGTTTACTTTTTCTGCTTTTTCTCTGCTCATTTTTTTGAATCCTCCAGTCTTGAATTTCATTCTTATCGGGGTATACAGGGGTGTCCCCTGAGTCCGTCCATACCCGTAAGCGGCATGGATGGGGATTGTGGCTGACACAATCCGATGCTCGCTATCCCTGTGGACACGTCGTCACAGGGCAATTTTTTCTGTGTAGCCGACTTCTTCCATACCTGTCTTTACCCGCCGAAAAGAAAATCCTATGTTTCTCAACCTCCGTTCTGGGTATGATTTCTTCCTTTGATTTCAGACATACAAAAAAGCCGCCACACGGCATCACGAATGGCAGGGGGATTTCCCTCCTGTCCAAAATCGCAATGCTATGTAACGGCTTTGAAATTCAAAACCCTTGCTGCATACACCAACCGAAAAAAGCAGCATACTCTCGGCGGCGGTCAGTTCCTTTCCATTGGCTGACTTCCAATTGGATTGCTTATGTGATTTTCAATCTTCAAATCTCCCAATCGTGTCAAGAATTAAAAAACTTCCTCATGGGTATTTCAGAATACCATAGTGGGGATATGGCTGTCAAGATTTAGCGCAAACTTTTTAGTATGCCCTGTGGACAGGGATTTTATTCACACGTTCTGAAAACAGGGCAGGATACTGTATGTAGGGATACCCTCATATACGAAGATATAAGGGTGTTATCCAACCATTAGGCGCAGAGGTATTTTTTCATCTGCGTCTTTATTTTTTCTTTTGCAAGGGCGGCAGACTGCTGCGCCGCCCTCGCTGAACAGCCCTCCATCCTGCCAATCATGCGGTAGGTATAGCCGCAGTCATAGTGGAGCAGGAAACGCCGCTTTTGTGTTTCGGGAAGTGCGTCAATCGCACGATAGAGAAATTCGTCCCGTTCTGCGTCAAGGAGAAACTCGTCAAGGCTTTTCGGGAGCCTTAACGCCCGCCTCTGCAAAGTTTCCTCCCACACCTCGTTAAACTCCCTGTGCCGCCAGTCCCAGTTCTGTAACTTGCGGTTGTCCAACTCCAGCCTGCGGAACTCCAGATAGAACGCATGGGAAACCTCCAGTTCGTGATATTTGCCCTGCCCGTCCTTAAAGCTGATAAAGTACCGTGCGCCATTCTCCACGGTTTTCTCTTTCAGCATGTATGTCTTTGTTCGGTATGCCATTGTCTTTCCTCCAGAATAAATTGAGTGAGAGGTTTTTGACCTCTCACCCAATAGCCCGCAGGAAAGCACTTATCTTAGATGTTCCAAAATCTTTTTCAGTTTTTTCCGCAGATGGTCTAACCTTGCGTAAATCGCTCCCGTCGTTAAGCCGACAATCGGTGCAATCTCCCTTGTGGAATATCCCTGCGTTTTCAGCAGGAGAATGAGCAGGGTACGTTTATCTACTGTAAGTAACACCCGATACAGTGCTTCGCTGTCGATTTCATTTAACAAATCTTCAACGGAACGTACCTCCGCCTGCGGCTCGGTGTCCGCCATTTCTTCCAGATACTCCGCAACATCATTCATGTAGCGGTAAAACCGTCTGTTAGAATTAAACTCCGCCCTGTCGTAAATGCGGATTTCTTCAATCGTGCTTTCATCAACACCATACTTCCTTAAAATCTTTTCCTCGGCTTCTTTCCAGAGCCGCCATTTTCTTTCTTCCCGTCCGTGATTGTACGCCACGTTTCTTTACCTCCAGTCTGAATTTTTTTGAATGAAAATTCAGACTGGCAGGTGGGGAACGACACCCAATACCCGAAGCAGGCTTGTCCTGCTGACAGACAAAAAACGACAAAAGAAAAACCGCAAAGGCTGTCATACCTTTACGGTTATGGGAGATTATACTTCTATTTTGTGGATATTTGACATCTGGTTTGAGGGTAAAAGAGTACCATGCACAAGTGAGGATTTTTTTAATAGGTTGTCCTCGTTAATCCATGATACTATGTATGTAAACGCCCGCCAAAGCAGGCGGCAGAGTGGGATAGGCTTACGCCCACACATAAAAAATCCCTCCAAACTTCAAAACGAAGTCAGAGGGAATATAGAGCATGAAAACACAGCCCACCGAACATCGTTTTTTTTATTCGGTGGGCTATATATCTCATTTAAAACCCAGATTCATTTATTCAACTCTAAAATACAACTGCTTATAGGTGCGGCAAATTAACACGATACTCTCTTAATACCGCTTCATCTGCATTGGAAATTTGATATTCCAAATGCTTAATCAGTCTTTCTTTATCTCTTGGGAGATTTCCCCTTACCTGTATCAGATTTGAAGCACCGTCAGTAACAATTCGTGTGGTAATCTTCAAGTTTTCGATAAGAGTTTTTAATTCAATCAATTTTTCAATCTCATTTTCTTCTTTCCAATTTCCTGCCTGTATCTCTTTGTATAGTTCCGAGTTTTTGTATATTGTAAGCATGGAAGATTCTATAATTTGCGGATGAAGCTGATTAAAAACTTTAGCCGTTTCTTTCGCTCCAAATTCTCCCCTGCCTGAACCAGAAATTCCAGTTAAATAAAAGAAGTTATAACTGATATTCGCTTTTTCCAGTTTTTTACATTGCTCAATCGTATCTTTTGACTGAAATCCTTTATTCATAAAAGAAAGCATTTCATCATCGCCTGTTTCCACACCGATTGTAATTCCATCATAACCTAACGCACGAAGCTCTTTTAAATCCTCCACCGTTTTATGGGTAATATCCGTAATTCTTGCAAAACATCCGATGGTTTTATATTTGGGATAATATTCCTTGACCATCTTTGCTAATGTTTTCAATTTCTCTGTGCTTAAAACAAATGGATTTGCACCAGTGAAAAAAATTCTCGGTACATTACGATAAAACCTGCTCGCTTCTGCAAAATCTTCTTCTACCTCTGAAAAGGGCGACATTCTGAATTTAAAAGGCAAGTCCTCATAAAGCGTACAGAACTTGCATGAGTGGTGTGTACAGCCTGCTGTCACTTGAATAAGCAAAGAATACGCTTCATATGGCGGTCTCCAAATTGTTCCTGTGTAGTGCATAACGATTTTCTCCTTTCGGTAATCAATTCTTTTAATCAACAATACCTCTGATTTCTGTTAAATCTTCGATATGGTTTTCTTTCATATAGTTCTGTAATCCTTCAATGATTTCCAACATAGCATAAGGATTGTTAAAGTTTGCTGTTCCAACTGCAACTCCTGTCGCACCTGCCATAATAAATTCCAGTGCGTCATCAATAGTTGCGATTCCGCCCATACCGATAATAGGAATGCCCACTGATTTATAAACTTGATAAACCATTCGCAATGCGATGGGTTTAATAGCGGGTCCAGATAAGCCACCTGTTTTGTTTGCAACACTGAAAGTTCTTTTTTTAACATCAATCCTCATCCCTGTAATGGTATTTATAAGAGAAATGACATCCGCCCCGCCATATTCAGCCGCCTTTGCTATTTCCGTTATGTCGGTAACATTAGGTGTCAATTTCATAGATATGGGCTGTTTCGCAATTTTTTTGATTTCCCTTGTTATGTATTCAACCATTTTGGGTTCCTGTCCAAAGGCAATCCCTCCATGTTCCACATTCGGACAGGAAATATTGATTTCCAACATAGCTACATCCTGTTCTGATAGGCGTTCCACAACTTGTAGATACTCCTCCACCGTATTTCCACATACATTGACAATAATTTTTGTGTCATATTGTTTTAAAAATGGAATATCACGTTCTAAAAAAACATCAATCCCTGGATTTTGCAAGCCAACTGCATTTATCATTCCGCTGCTTGTTTCCATAATTCTTGGTGATGGATTCCCTTCCCACGGATGGCGGGAAACACCTTTTGTAACAACAGCTCCTAACTGATTTAAGTCAATCAACTCGCTATATTCCTGTCCCGAACCAAATGTACCAGAAGCAGGCATAATTGGGTTTTTAAACTCTATCCCTGCCATATTTACCGATGTATTTATTTCCCTCACCACCTTTCTTGCTTCAAATTATAGCGTTTATAAAAGAAAATAAAAGTACTGTCTTTTTTTGTTTGTAGTGCGAAAAATAATACTGGTATCAAAAATCATAGTACATTGAAATTTAACAAAACATATAGTATAATGCTGACGAAAGGGGGAATTTCTATGAGCAATATGAAATCACCATTACCTCAATGTGCCGCTATGGTTAGGATTCAAAATATCCTTAGTGGAAAATGGAAAATAACAATTCTATGGTATATCGCTGAATACGAAGTACAGCGATTTGGTGAGTTAAGAAGAAGATTGGGCGATATTACTCAATCCACACTAACAAAACAGCTTCGTGAATTGGAACAGGATGGCTTTATTTCAAGATACATATATCAAGAAATACCTCCTAAAGTAGAATATTCTTTGACTGATTTAGGAAAGAGTTTTGTTCCCATTTTAAAAGACATGAAAAGCTGGAGCGATACACATTTAATGTAAACATCAACAGAAATATATGAAAAAGGCGACAGAAATTCTAAAAACTCTGCCGCCTTTTTGCTTATATAAGAATTTAGTTGTTCCACTGATATTCTGATTTTAAACCGTCTGGAATATCAATTACATCAATTTCTTTCATCAGCATAGCAATGTTGTCTACGGTATATAAATCAATAATCCACTCGTCAACGGAATACCCCTTGTACTCATATATTTTATCATCTTTGCTATCATCAATGACACCTATTTGCTCGCCACATTCAGTTTTTGAAATGACACAATACGGGACATATGTTTTGTCTCCCCAAATGATTGCAGTATAATCATCATACACTTCTGTCGTCATATTTGCTAACTCCTGTTTGGAACAGGCACACAACGAGAATATCATTGCAGCAATTAGAAGTATGAAGTATGTTCTTTTCATTGACCTTTCCTCCCAAACCCCGATTTCTCGGTCTGTTTTTTTGTATTATACATCAAAGCATGGATTTTTTCAATTTGCCTGCCGCTTTTAGCGTGGTGCTCCTGCAACCACAGAAGCGCCACGCCCCGGTTATATGTATATTATTTCCCTCTCTACAACCTCTCTCGCACACGCCCTTATATTATTTAGCCTTTTTACCCATTCAAGCTGATTTTCAGCCTTTAGCTGTTCTATGATACCCTGTGCCTGTTTCATGCCCTCTACGAGCATTTCAAAGCGTTCCTGCGCCTGTCTATCAATCTCCGCAAGGTAAGCGTTCAGCCTGCTGCCTGTAAGCAGATTGATGTATGTACCTCTGCGGTATTCTATCAGATAGCGCAAGTGACGCTCTCCCCATAGACCTATCGGCTGTTCTTCTTCCTCTGGTACAGTCAGACATGGGAGAAGATAATCTCCCTGCCTTTCGTATCTGCCGCCCATTTCCTCAAATAATGATTTTGCCATTTTACAATTCCTCCAAATAAGATATTCACTCCACTTTGCTGTATCTGCTGTCTTAAACGCAATTTTGAGTTTTCTCCTTATCTGGGTTTATTCATGGGTTTATTGAGTTGGAAACATTGGAGAGAATAGCGGATGCTATACAGTGTGAGGTTAAAGAAATTACGATGGCTGCCCCTGATGGATGTATTGAGAACGTCATTGAATTTCTCAAGGATGAAAAGCGAGCAACTGTAACCTTTTCACAGGGGCGGTATAAAAGCAGGATTAGGAAGCTGGCAGCAGCCCACCCGGAAGAATGTCAAATCGTGGCAGAAAATAAAGACGGCAGTATTTGCGCACATATCCCGGTTGACTGGATTCGGATTAATCCGAGCAGGGAATTGACCGATGAAGAAAAAGAACGACTGTCAGAGCACGCAAGAAATGTTTTGAATCACAGTAACAATAGGTGTGAAAACGGGTAAATTTCAACGAAAACGCTTCCAAGGTACATTTTATAGCCTAAAGGGGTAAAAACGGTTTTTTACAGAGAAAGGAGCAGGTGAATAGCATGTATATTATCACAGCAGTTTACAAAGGCAGGCGCATACGCCGGGTCGCATTCAGCGACTTCCAGGCGTTCACAATCATTGGACGGCTTGCAACTGAAGGCTGTACCGATTTCACCATGGAAGAAAGGGAGGAAAACGAAAGATGGCAAAGCAATTCATAACAGCAGCGGAGATTGCGGAGGCGCTGGGCGTATCGCTCACAAAGAGCTACAGCATCATCCGGGAGCTAAACGGGGAGCTGCAGAGCAGGGACTATATAACTGTCAGAGGAAAGACCAGCCGGGCGTTCTTCAATGAAAAGCTGTATCTCGGAAAGGAGCAGGTAGGCTGATGGCTTCCGGGGAAGAACTGCTTGCCAGCATCCGGCCAGGCATGGAGCTTACGAAAAATTTCTTTCTCCGGATCTACGGATATGAGTTATCTTTTCCGGGATTCGCCGAGGTGGCTCTGACAAGGCTGGAAGAAGCCGGATGCAGCAAGGCAAGGAATTATTACACCTGCATAGTGGCAGAATGGGGCTATTATCACGACAAGATGCTGGCGGGCGTGGCAGCGTGGTATAGGAAACAGGATTTTACAAAGAAAGGGGATGATAGGAATTGGCGAGAAGCGGAACTACTGGAGAAGAGACGGGAACTGCTGGAAAAGAAGCTGGAACTCTTGCGCGAAAAGAAGCTGCTGTTGATGCAGCAATCGCGGCAACTGAAGAGGAATTAAGTCACATTTGTCACTTAAGTCACGCTGCCTCGGAATCGGATATTTTTGGTATTTTTGGTATTTTTGCTCCTATGGTTAAAAATCAGAAAAAGCACTTAGTATCTTTCCCGGCGGATTGCCTTCCCGGGGGTGTCAGGCAGTATACTGTGGCGGTGTCTGAATCGCTGCAGGTTCCGGCTGATATGGTAGCATCTTTCATATTTGCGGTATTGTCACTGTGTATACAGGGGAAATATTCTATCAGGGTAAAAGCTGATTGGGTGGAAACGCTTAACCTGTACGTGCTTGTAGTAGCAAGACCTTCAGAAAGGAAGTCACCCACATTGAAAGAAGTTTCTAAACCTGTATTCAGGTACGTAAAGGAAGAAAATGAACGTAGGAAGCCAGAGATTTCAGAGTATGAAATTAAAAAGCGAATCCTGTCAGGAAGGCTTAAGAATATACAGGACACTCTGTCTAAACCAACCAGTAAGGCAAAATATACCGTACAGGATGCGGTTGACTGCCAGAAGGAACTGGACGAACTGGAAGAGGTGACTAAACTTCAGATGATTCTTGATGATGTTACACCGGAAGCGCTTGTAAAAGCGATGAAGGCAAACAGTGAAAAGATGGGAATCATATCAGCCGAGGGCGGTATATTCGGGATGATGGCAGGGAGGTACAGCAACAATACAAACATTGATATTTTTTTAAAAAGTTACTCAGGTGAATATTTTTCATCTGTCAGAGTAGGAAGCGGAGGGATAACATTGGAAAATCCATTATTAACAGTATGCCTGGCTGCTCAGCCTCAGCTGATAGCTGACATCATGGACAACAAGGAGTTCAGGGGGCGCGGATTACTGGCTAGATTCTTATACAGCATACCGAATAGCATGGTCGGCAGCAGGACATACAGGAGCAAGCCGATAGACCAATTGATTCGGGCAGATTATGAAAACCTTGTAGAAGAGCTTCTTAACATCCCGGATTTAACAGGATTTGAAAGGGTTATCAGGTTAAGCCCGGAAGCGGATGCGTTATCGGAGCAGTATAACCAATGGATTGAGCAGCAGCTTACTGATGAAATGGAAGAGATTGAGGACTGGGCTGGCAAATTGCATGGCAACACGATGCGCATAGCTGGGATATTGCATGTAGTAAAACATAAGTCTAATGCAATCAATGTGCTGCTGGAAGAGGATACCATGAAATCCGCCATTGAAATAGGCAAGTACTACTTGGAACACTCGAAACAGGCTTTTGACATTATGGGGCTTTCCGATCCACAAGAAGTGAAGGACGCGAAGTATATGATTTCACGTATAGACTCAAATACCAAAAATACCAATAATACCAAAAATAGCAATATTCAGTATTTGTCTAAGCGCGATTTATGGCAGCTGTGTAAAGGTCACTTCGGAACGGTCGAGGAAATGGAGCCGGGGCTTAAATGCTTGGAGGAACACGGGTATATTGCCATAAAACCAGAGAAAAGCGGTCGAGGGAGACCGTCCGAAAAAATTTACATAAATCCCGAATATTACAAGTGGAAGGAGAACCAAAATGTTAAAACCAGATAATGATGTATTTGAAGATTTGATTAATGAGTATTTGAACGCGCCCAGCAGTTGCGATGGTAGCGGTTTGAAATTCATGCAATTAAAACGTCTTGACCGTATCGCCGACGCCCTGGAGGGCATAGACAGTAGCCTTAAGGAAATGAGCGGAAGTCTGGAAGAGCTTACGGATTGCATCGGGTACGCACCGCCGAGGTGGACTCAGAAAGAAGGTCACCACTTCCTACGTATTTGCGGTAATGTCGATACCGGGAACTAACAGCAAAAGCGCCTTGTAGGCAGGACACACCTACAAGGCATATATCTTCAAAACGCGCTGGCGGGCGTTGGAAAGAAGATACACTTACATGATAACAGAGATTTGCAGGAAAGGACAAGAGGGAAATGAAGAATTTGGTTAAAGATGTCAAGGCTGCTGCCAAGGTATTCCGTGAGATCCGGAAAGGCAGGAGCGAAGGGCGCCAGATAGGCGTACAGACGAATATACAAATACCCACGTTTAGTATGGGGTGTGGTTTTTATGATACTGTGGAAGGCTGCACGCTTTCACATTGCGGGCAGAAGATTGCCGATTCCCTAGATGATGCTTTTATGGGGCTTCCGTTTGAGGAACGGAGACGGATGACATCCGTGCCGGAAGACGGCGAATTTATTGAACGGGCGCGCTTCTGGAGCGAGCTTATGGCTCCGGTTCTGACCCCGAAGCAGCACCACATTGCCATGATGCAGATATTAGGGTGGTACGTACATATCAAGCACTTGCGAAACGGGGCAGGACAATGAGCGTGAAGATTAAGATATCTTACAGCGAAGACTGGGAGCTGCCGGAAGTCCTCCGGCTTCTCTCCCCGAAGCTGAAAGATTATAAGGTATCCGGGAACCGGGACGGGCGGTATAAGAAGGCATATGCTGAGCTGAAGCTTGAGCGAAGCCCGAGCGAACTACGGGAAATGGGAAGAAAAGGCGGTATTGCATCGGGGAAAGCCAGGAGAAGGAATAAGAACCTTCGTATGATTGGAAAGATCTTAGGAGAGCAGGCAAGCAAGGCATGGAAAAATAAAGAAAAGCGGAATAAATAGCTTGCAGGATAAGCTGGCAATTGTTATAATGGTTACATAGCGAATAGAACAGTACCGCGGGTAATTCCCTCTCTCTGCCCGTAAGCTTTAAGGCGTGGGAATGACTGAACGATAAATCATCGTTGAGTTGTTTCTGCGCTTTTTCTGTTTGCTATGCAGTCTTTTTTGTATTCTTTTTCCTACTCCTTGGCATGAGGTAAAACTGCCAATAAAACAGTCTACTGGACGTAAAACAGGGGGTTATTTATGGATGATAACGAAAGAATGAATGATACTGCAGATCAGCAGGTTAATAACGAAAAGACTTTCACTCAGGAGGAAGTTGATGAGATTGTTAGAAAACGCCTCGCCCGGGAACGGAAGAGGAACGGCGCCGATGGAAGTCTTGACGGGAACAATACCGGGGATGACAGAGAGAAGGCTCTGGAACTGAGGGAGTTGAAGCTGACGGCGAAGGAGAAGCTGCTTGAAAGCGGTATGCCTGTGAGCCTTGCTGATATTCTCAGATACGACGATGAGGAATCATTAGAAAAAGCAATTGAAACAATTAAAAATTTAGAAAAGAACCGGGAAGCGCCTAAGGCTTGGGGACAGAGACAGAACGGTCGAAAGAGCAGCGACGCCGACCAGATCAGAAAAGCTATGGGGCTTGCCCGATAGGAAAGAGGTTGTAACATGCCAATTGTATTAGTAGAAAAATTTGCTCCTTATGTAGATGAACAATTTGCTGCAGAGAGCAAGACGTCACTCCTGACTAATCAGGATTTTGATTGGACGGGAGCGCATACGGTTAAGATATATAAGATCAGCACCGGGAGTATGAACGATTACGGAAGATCCGGAGCGGGGGAAGGGAATTGGTCGAGGT
>ERZ1673697.1090-NODE-1090-length-34721-cov-5.598887_pt1 | contig 34721 bp, 26 predicted proteins | sample MGYA00580227_ERZ1673697 | MGnify/ENA primary metagenome ERZ1673697 (study PRJEB41218, sample SAMN15661759) | gut metagenome | host: Homo sapiens | place: Canada: London | collected 2015-08-20/2019-03-30 | study: EMG produced TPA metagenomics assembly of...
CATCAGATACTTTCTACTGCCGAGATATTTTCACCCCAACAACTACAAATTTACAGTACACTGATAAATCTTCTAAATGCCTCAAGTCCTTCCGGTGTGCATTTGTATACGCCTGCATCTTCCAGTACCTGGCAGAAGACTTTTCCTACTTCCTGCTGAAGAATTTCTTCTACATTGCTTTCATTGACATCCGGGTAGGATGGAAGAAATTCGTCAACCCAGTCAGCATGCTTTGCAATCTGCTCATTGCTGCGGATATCTTTCTTTTCAAGGATATATTCTTTCAATAATTCCATTTCGCCTTTCAGACGTGCCGGAAGAACTGCAAGTCCCATTACTTCGATCAGACCGATATTTTCCTTTTTGATATGATGAAGCTTTGCGTGTGGATGATATACACCCAGCGGATGCTCTTCAGTAGTGATATTATTTCTCAGTGTGAGATCCAGTTCATACAGGTCACCACGTTTTCTTGCGATCGGAGTGATCGTGCTGTGTGGTGTTCCGTCAGTTTCTGCAAAGATGAAAGCTTCTTCATCTGTATAACCACGCCATTTATTCAGGATATGTTCAGCGAGGTCGATGATACGCTCTGTATCTTTTCCCTGAAGACGGATCACAGAAAGTGGCCATTTTACAATGCCGGCTGTAACATCTTCGTATCCTGCTACTGTAAAGTTCTCGATCACCGGTGCCTTTGCCATAGCAAAAGTATAGTTACCTCCCTGGAAGTGGTCGTGGCTTAAGATTGATCCGCCTACGATCGGGAGATCAGCATTAGATCCCAGGAAATAATGTGGGAATAATTTGATGAAGTCGAACAGCTTTGCAAATGCATGGCGGTCGATCTTCATTGGAACGTGCTGTCCGTTGAATACGATACAATGCTCGTTATAATATACATATGGAGAATACTGGAATCCCCATTTTCCGTTCTGGATCGTGATCGGGATGATACGGTGGTTTTCACGTGCCGGGTGATCCAGGCGTCCTGCATATCCTTCATTTTCCATACAGAGCTGGCATTTTGGATAAGCAGAAGACTTTGCTTTTCCTGCAGCAGCGATGGCTTTTGGATCTTTTTCAGGCTTGGAAAGGTTGATCGTGATATCCAGAGTACCATATTCTGTATCAACAGTCCATTTGCGGTCCTTTTTGATACGGTATCTGCGGATATAATCACTGTCCTGACTCAGCTTGTAGTAGAAAGCAGTTGCTTTTTCAGGAGACTCTTCGTATTTTTTCCAGAAAGCGTCCTGAACCTGAGCCGGACGTGGCATGAGACAGTTCATGATCTTTGTATCAAAGAGATCACGGTATCCGATACTGTCTTCAATGATGCCTCTTGCAACAGCCTCATTTAAAAGATCAGCAAGTACGTCTTCAAGAACGATGTTGTCAAGGTCGCAGTCTGTATCTTCGTAGTTATTTTCTTTAAAAAGATCCAAAAGAAGGTTCGTTGTATAGATTCTTTCAGATTCCGGTGTCAGCCCGGTATTAATTCCGTACTGTACTAATTTTTTGATTGATTCATAAAGCATGATAATAAATCCTCCTTTAAGGTAAAAATATAATGTGGTTAAGCAAGTCTGGAAGCTCCGTCTCCGATATCAACAGTATAGAATTCTGCTTCATGTCCGACTTTTTCTGCATAGGCTTTTCCAATCGTTTCAATGAATGTATCAACGGCCTCATCTTTCACGATGCTGACAGTACATCCACCAAATCCGCCTCCTGTGATACGGGAACCGAGAACACCGGGGATCGCCCAGGCAAGATCAACAAGAATATCGATCTCATCGCAGGAAACAGCATAATCATCCCGCAGGGAAATGTGGGACTGGTTCATCAGTTTACCAAATTCCTCGATCTTTCCGTCCTTAAGTGCCTGTACAGCGGTGATCGTACGCTGATTTTCGTAAACGGCATGCTTTGCACGTTTCCGCTGGATCTCATCAGAGATAAGCTCTTTGTTGGCTTCAAATTCTTCGATAGAGAGATCACCTAAAGACTGGATATCCAGCTTTGTCTGAAGAGCCTTTAATGCCGCAGCACACTCATTTCTTCTGTCGTTATAAGCGGAATCTACAAGGCTGTGCTTCACCTTGCTGTTGGTAATGACGATCTTTGCACCGTCCAGCACGCAAGGTGCATACTCATAGTCCAGAGTAGCTGTATCCAGGAAGATCGCATGATCTTTCTTTCCCATGGCAACAGCAAACTGATCCATGATTCCACAGTTGCAACCGTTGAAGTTATTTTCAGAATACTGTCCGATCAGGGCGAGATCCGTCATGGACAGGTCTTTGATATCAAAAAGGTCAGATAAAATAACTCCGGTCAGAACTTCAAGTGAAGCGGAAGAGGAAAGACCGGAACCATTCGGGATATTTCCCCAGATCACCATATCAAATCCACTGGAAATCGGATGTCCTTTTTCCGCAAATGCCCAGACAACTCCGAGTGGATAATTTGCCCAGTTGTATTCTTTTTTGTTCGTGAGATCATCCAGTGAAGCTTCTACGACACCGAATGAATCAAGGTTCATAGAGTAAAAATGAATCTTGCGGTCCTCTCTTTTACGGGCAGCTCCGTAAGTACCGAGCGTCAATGCACACGGAAATACATGACCTCCGTTATAATCGGTATGTTCTCCGATGAGATTGACACGGCCCGGGGAAAAATAAAAATTTACTCCGTCGGAATTGCCGAAGAGTTCCGCGAATTTGTCAAATAACTTCTGCTTCATTTTACAATCCTCCTGTAATCAATATTGCCCGAAACATTTTCCATGTCTGGATACTGATTTTATTATAAATGAAAGAGTCGGAAACGTCCATAAAAAATACGTGCTGTCATATGTAAAAATGTTGCAGTGAAAAGAAGAAACGTCTATAATGATAAAAGATGGAGCAAAGACGGGAGGCTGGTTTATGTCAGATTCTTATAAGCATTCTTATATTGTCGGAGAAAATCTGTTAAATTCCCTGTCGGTATACAATGTAGGGTATCAGAAGTGCGATCCGGAGTATCAGTGGGGACCGGGAGTGAGAGATCATTATTGCATCCACCATATTTTCTCGGGAAGTGGTTCTTATATGATCGGAGAAAAGCAGATCCGGTTAAAAGAGGGAGATACGTTTATCCTGTATCCGGGAGTGGAAGTGCGGTACTGTGCGGACCGGGAGAAGCCGTGGGAATATGGCTGGGCCGGTTTTATGGGAACTGATGCGGCATCGATCATAAGAAATACGGATTTCACAAAGAAAATTCCATATATTCCTGCGGGAAAGATTCCGGACAGGAAGATCAGGGAAGGTCTGCAGAAGATTTATGATGTCAAGGGAAATACCTATGAAGCTGCGGTTGCAATGACGGGGGCGTTGTACAGTTTCCTTGCGGTTTTTATGCATTATCATGAAAGTGAAGTTCCGGAGCGGGATGCCAGGATGATGTATGTGGAAAAAGCAGAAAATTATATAGAAACGAATTATTCTTATCCTGTGACGGTGGAAGATGTTGCGGACTATGTAGGAATCAGCAGAAGTCATCTGTTCCGCTCTTTTCAGACTTATATGAACTGTTCGCCAAAGGAATTTTTGTCCCAGTACAGGATCAAGCAGGCATGCAGGCTTTTAAAGGAGACTGATCTGTCGGTTTCTGCGATTGCATATTCTGTTGGATTTGAGAATAATCTTTATTTTTCAAAGGCATTCCGTAAGCAGAAGCAGATCAGTCCGACCCTTTACAGAGAAAAGCACAGAAATTATACCGGTTCAGGAACGGGGATGGAACGGCGGGCAGATTGATTCTGGGACAGGAGGATGGAGCAGGAGCGTGCTGTTGTATAGATTTTGGAATCAGAAGAAACCGGGGAGCATATAATAAGGTGACTTTCTGGAATTGGGGGCTGTCAGTGTGAAAAGAAAAAGCAGTGATCTGACAGAATTTTATATACAGTTTCTGATCGTGGTGTATCTGCTGTGGAGTTTTCCTGTGCTGTCTTTTGGGCAGAAGGAAGTGCTTGTTCCTGCAGACGGAACGGTATCGGAGGGAGAAGAGCAGCCGGTGGTGGCACTGACTTTTGATGACGGGCCGTCGGGAACTTCAACACCTGTGTTACTGGAGGGACTGCGGAAAAGAGGCGTGCGTGCCACCTTTTTTGTGGTTGGAGAGAATGTCGAAAAGGGGGAAAATGCACAGATCCTACGTGAAATGAGTGCGGATGGACATCTGATCGGGAATCATACATATCATCATGTAAATCTGTCGAAAATGTCAGCAGAACAGGCACAGGCAGAACTGGATGCAACGGATGAACTGGTCAGAAAGATTACCGGGAAGTACCCGATCTATGCCAGGGCACCTTACGGAGAAGTGCCGGAAAATGGCGATGTTGACCGACAAAGGTTTTATATAGGCTGGACGGTTGATCCGCTGGACTGGATGACCGAAGATGTGTCCAGAATTACGCAAAGTGTATTGGAAAAAGTAGAGCCGGGAGATATTATTTTACTGCATGATTCGTATCTTAGTTCGGTGCAGGCCGCTTTAAGGATCGTAGATGCCCTGCAGGGAAAAGGATATGAATTTATTACAGTGGATCAGATGATCTCAGATTAAGGCAGAAAAGACTGAGTTACCGGAGGCTCATGTGCAGAACAGAGAGCCTGGAAGAAAAATAAATGGAGAGAATAAAAATGGATCTATTTGATTATATGCGGGAAACTGCAAAGGAAAAAGAATCACCACTGGCTTCGAGGATGCGTCCGACGACGCTGGAAGAAGTAGTGGGACAGCAGCATATCATTGGAAAAGGGAAACTTCTATATCGGGCGATCAAGGCGGATAAGCTGAGTTCCCTGATCTTTTACGGCCCTCCGGGAACCGGAAAGACCACCCTTGCAAAAGTGATCGCCAATACGACAAGTGCTGAATTTAAGCAGATCAATGCGACAGTAGCCGGAAAAAAGGATATGGAAGAGGTCGTGAAAGCGGCGAAGGATCTGCAGGGAATGTATGGTAAAAAGACGATTCTTTTTATTGATGAGATCCACCGGTTTAATAAGGGGCAGCAGGATTATCTTCTGCCGTTTGTAGAGGATGGGACTTTGATCCTGATCGGGGCAACGACGGAAAATCCGTATTTTGAAGTGAATGGTGCTTTGATCTCACGCTCCAGCATTTTTGAATTAAAGCCGTTAGAGAAGGAAGACATTAAGAAACTTCTGGTGCGTGCGGTAGAAGATACAGAAAAAGGAATGGGAAGTTTTCATGCACAGATCGACCCGGATGCACTGGAATTTCTGGCAGATGTATCCGGTGGAGATGCAAGAAATGCTTTGAATGCGGTGGAACTTGGCATACTTACGACAGACCGCAGCAGTGACGGAATCATCCATCTTACACTGGAAGTTGCATCAGAATGTATTCAGAAACGGGTTGTGAACTATGATAAAAAAGGGGATAACCATTATGATATCATTTCTGCCTTTATTAAAAGTATGCGGGGGTCAGACCCGGATGCAGCAGTCTTTTATCTTGCAAAAATGCTGTATGCGGGAGAAGATGTGAAGTTTATTGCGAGAAGGATCATGATCTGTGCCTCAGAAGATGTAGGAAATGCAGATCCGATGGCACTGACCGTGGCAGTGGCAGCAGCACAGGCAGTTGAGAGGATCGGTATGCCTGAATCCCAGATCATTTTATCCCAGGCGGTGACTTATGTGGCATCTGCACCGAAGAGCAATGCGGCAGTGAATGCGATTTTTGCTGCGACTGAAGCAGTGAAAAAATATAAAACGACTGTACCGTCACATCTGCAGGATGCTCACTATAAAGGAGCAGAAAAGCTGGGGCATGGAACAGGCTACAAATATGCACATGATTATCCGGGACATTATGTGGAACAGCAGTATCTTCCGGACGAAATAAAAGACGCCAGGTTCTACGAACCCGGCGACCTTGGTTATGAAAAAAAGATCAAAGAGCATCTACAGAAGCTGCGAAAGCAGTGATGCGTAGATCTCCTGATTTTTCAGATTCCAGTTATTTACAATGGCTTTGGCTTCTTTTTCTGTGGGAACGGTGATTCGCATGTCAATGAGGCTGGAGCCATTTTCTACGATCTGACACTGCACTTCAAACTGATGGTCTGTCTTGAGATAATAGTCGGATTTGACAGCCACTTCTTCTTTCAGATCGTACTGTTTTTCTTTCAGAAAATCATCAATTTCGGTACGGATTTCGGGTGAAATCTTATTGCTGAAAAAGTGGATCGTGTCTGCACCGGTCTCTGTCAGACGGTAGAGTGTACGGTTGTGCGTTGTCTCGATCTTCAGAAGTTCGGAATCCGTCAGTTCTGATAAGGTTTCCTGAAGCCGGAAATAAGTCGTATATCCCTTGTCCAGTATAAATTCGGAAATCTGTGAAGTAGTCAGTGGAAAATCCACTTTGTCCAGCATATAGAGAACAATCAGTTTATATAACGTGTAAGTTTCAGCCATAATACTCCTTTCCCTGCCAGATATCCTGTTTTTTCAGGTATTGGTGGATGTGGTTTAATACAGTACGCTTTGCTCCGGTCCATTGTGGTTCGATGAGCAGATCCTTTGGACCGTCCCCGGTAAGCCGGTGGATGACGATGTCAGGGCGTAAATGTGCGATACAGTTTCCGATGCAGCGGATATATTCGTCCATGTCAGGAATATGAAAAGGCGAGCGTGCATAATCGCGTGCAAGATCGGTTCCCTTTAAAATGTGGAGTAGCTGCAATTTGATCCCATCAATGGGATTGCAGTTCAGATAATCGATGGTTTTAAGCATCTGTGCTTCTGTCTCTCCCGGAAGAAAAAGGATGACATGCGTGATCACCTGGATTCCGGCCGCTTTCAGTCTGACTACAGCATCGTCAAAAACCTCCAGCGGGTATCCCCGGCGGATGTAGCGGGCAGTCTGCGGATGGATGGTCTGAAGACCAAGCTCGATCCAGACCGGCTTGATCTGATTTAAGCGTCTCAGAAGTTCTACGGTCTCATGAGACAGACAGTCAGGACGCGTTGCAACGGCGAGTACCCGGACATCGGGATCAAGGATTGCCTCGGTAAAAATCTTTTCCAGGTATTCGACAGGTGCATACGTATTTGTAAATGCCTGGAAATAGGCAATATAGGAATGAACCGGTCGTTTCGCCTGAAGAGCCGCTTTTCCGGCAGCAAGCTGTTCGCAGATACTGAAAGAGGCAGATCCGGCAAAGTCGCCAGATCCCATGCCACTACAGAAGATACAGCCGCCCCGGCCAATCTTTCCATCCCGGTTGGGGCAGGTCATCCCCCCGTTTAATGCAATCCGGTAGACTTTTTCACCAAACTGACTTTTTAATGCATAATCCAGGGAATGATATCTTTTTTCACCCCAGCGTACAGGCATCGGTACAGAACGGGTTGTGGTAAAGCCATCTGCCATATCAGATCAGATCCTTTATTGCTTTACTTACAGTTTCAGCTACACGCGGGTCAAATGCCTCCGGCAGGATGTTGTTCTCGTTAAGTTCTTCTTCAGGAACAAGACCTGCAATCGCATTGGCGGCAGCCAGCTTCATCTCTTCGGTGATCTGAGTGGCACGTCCCTCTAAAGCTCCTTTGAAGATTCCAGGGAAAGCAACAACGTTATTGACCTGGTTCGGGAAGTCGGAGCGTCCTGTACCGACAACTTTTGCACCGGCAGCTTTTGCGAGATCCGGCATGATCTCAGGTACCGGGTTCGCCATAGCAAACAGGATTGCATCCTGGTTCATGGATGCAACCATCTCCGGGGTAACAATATTCGGGGCAGATACACCTACAAAGATGTCAGCACCTTTCAGAGCATCGGCAAGAAGACCGATCCGTCCCTCAAGATTTGTCACTTTTGTCATTTCTTTCTGCATCCAGTTCAGATCCGGTGAATCCTTGGAAATGATTCCGTTGATATCACACATCGTAATATGCGGGAATCCATAAGTCAGCAGCAGTTTAGTGATTGCAACACCTGCAGAACCTGCACCGTTTACAACAACACGGCAGTCTTCTTTCTTTTTCCCGGTTACTTTTAAGGCGTTGATGATGCCGGCGAGAACAACAATTGCAGTTCCGTGCTGGTCATCATGGAAGACCGGGATATTCAGAAGTTCCTTTAAACGGGTCTCAATCTCAAAGCAGCGTGGTGCGGAGATGTCCTCCAGATTGATACCACCAAAAGCAGGTGCAATATTGACAACAGAGCGAATGATTTCCTCTGTATCCTGCGTATCCAGGCAGATCGGAACTGCGTTGACTCCGCCAAATTCTTTAAAGAGAACACATTTTCCCTCCATGACCGGCATGGCAGCCAATGCACCGATATTTCCAAGACCGAGTACGGCACTTCCGTCAGAGACAACAGCGACTGTATTGGCTTTCATTGTATAAGTATAGGCGGCTTCCGGGTCTTTGGCGATGACTTTACATGGTTCAGCAACACCCGGAGTATAGGCGATCGCCAGGTCTTCCCGGGAATTGACGTGAGCCTTTGCCGTGGTTTCCAGTTTTCCATTCCATTCTTTGTGCATCTGTAATGCTTTTTCGTTATTTGTCATATTTTTTACCTCGCAGAATCAATTTGTAATTAATAATAACACTCCCGCAGATTTCATGCAATATCCGCATTTTTGCAAATATCTGCATTTTTGAAAAAAAGCTTTCTTTTTATAGGAAAGTAGTGTATAATACGAACCATATTTATGATGCCAGGGTGGGAGTGCGTAGCACGGAGCAATCCGTAGGCATCAAAGTCGGGGGCTTTTGACCCCGACATCATATTTATTTTAATGCAGATATCGATACAAGTCATTTCTGACGCGAATCCCGGGGTATTATTTAAGGACAGAGTGAATATGGACAGTTAGACAGTTTCTGACAGGATCATTTATTAATTTTTTGAAGAATACGTCAGATTTTATGAAAAGAAAGGAAAAGATGTATGACACGTGAAAGATATGAATCTTTGCCGCTTGCAACCTTAAAAGAACTGGCAAAAGCAAGAAATATGAAAGGAGTTTCAACGCTGAAAAAAAGTGCTCTGATCGATGAGATGTTGAAGTTGGATGAGACGGAAAAGCAGATGCAGGCAAATGAAAAAGCAAAAGAAGAAGTACGGCAGGAAATGAAAGAAAAAAAGGAAGAGTCAGATATCGAGCAGCTTGACAGCGGAAAAACCGCAAAGGGTATTTTTGAACTCCATCAGGACGGATATGGCTTTATCCGCAGCGATAATTATCTTCCGGGAGAGCAGGATGTGTATGTGGCTCCGTCACAGATCAGGCGATTTGGACTGAAGACAGGAGATATCCTGACAGGAAATACAAGGATCAAGACGCAGGGGGAGAAGTTCAGTGCCCTTTTGTATGTATCTACGATCAACGGACTTCCACCGGAAGAAGCAATGAAAAGAAAAAATTTTGAAGATCTGACTCCAATCTTTCCAAATGAAAGGATCAGACTGGAAAATCCGGGATGTTCCACGGCAATGAGAGTCGTAGATCTGATTTCACCGATCGGGAAGGGACAGCGTGGTATGATCGTGTCTCCTCCGAAAGCAGGAAAGACCACTTTATTAAAAGAAATTGCACTTTCCGTTCAGAAGACAGAGCTGGATATGCATATGATCATTCTTCTGATCGACGAACGACCGGAAGAAGTGACCGATATCAGAGAAGCAATCGAAGGTCCGAATGTGGAAGTAATCTATTCTACTTTTGATGAACTTCCGGAACATCATAAGAGAGTTTCAGAGATGGTGGTCGCAAGAGCAAAACGTCTGGTAGAGCATGGAAAGGATGTTATGATTCTGTTAGACAGTATTACCCGACTGTCCAGAGCCTATAATCTGATCGTACCACCATCAGGAAGAACACTTTCGGGAGGTCTCGATCCGGCGGCACTCTACAGCCCGAAGCGTTTCTTTGGAGCAGCCAGAAATATGAGAGAGGGCGGAAGTCTTACAATTCTGGCAACTGCACTGGTCGATACGGGAAGCAGAATGGATGATGTTGTCTATGAAGAATTTAAAGGAACGGGTAATATGGAGCTGATGCTGAATCGTAAACTGCAGGAAAAGAGAGTGTTCCCTGCGATTGACATTCCGAAGTCCGGTACGAGAAGAGAGGATCTGCTGCTGGATAAAGAGGAGCAGGAAGCTGCCTATATTATGCGGAAAGCCATGAATGGTATGAAAGCAGAAGAGGCTGTGGACAACCTTCTGACCATGTTCTCAAGAACAAAAAATAACGAAGAACTGGTACAGCAGATTATCCGTCAGAAGTTTATCTAAAAAAGTATTGCAAAACAAAAAAGTCTGTGGTACAATTAGAAAGCTGTTTAGAGAAATTTATAAGTAATTTAAAAATAGAGAGGTGAAAATCATGCGCGAAGGTATCCATCCTAATTATTATCAGGCAACTGTAACCTGCAACTGCGGGAACACTTTTGTAACAGGATCTACAAAGGAGAACATCCACGTAGAAATCTGCTCCAAGTGCCACCCATTCTATACAGGTCAGCAGAAGGCTACACAGGCTCGTGGCCGTGTTGATAAGTTCAACAAGAAATATGGTATTAAATAAGAGCAACAGATCGGAGGCTGAGGTGGAATCATCTCAGCTTCTTTTTTTGTCAGGCATACGACAAAAAGATCCATGGGATCTTTTCAGTTAGGAGAAAATATATGAAATCATCGAATATAGGTGGACAGGCAGTGCTGGAGGGGATCATGATGCGGAACGGCGGAAGATACTCTGTTGCAGTCAGGAAACCGGACGGGGATATCGAAGTGGATATCCGGCAGTACAAAAGTATCATTCCATGGAAGACACCTCTGAAGATCCCTTTTATCAGAGGCATTTTTAATTTTGTGGATTCTCTTGTCCTTGGAATGAAGACGCTGACTTTTTCAGCAAGTTTTTTTGAAGAGGAAGAAGAGGAGCTTCTGACAGAAGCTGAAGCGAAGAAACGGGAAAAAAATGAAAAGATCATGATGAACCTGACCGTAGTTCTTTCGGTGATCATAGCGGCGGGATTATTCATGGTGCTTCCTTATTATTTAAGTGGGCTGGTAAAGCATTATACCGATTCAAGAATGGTCATGACTGTCTGCGAAGGACTGATCCGTGTCGGATTATTCCTACTATATATTGCACTGATCTCACGGATGAAGGATATTCAGAGAACGTTTATGTATCATGGAGCAGAGCATAAATGCATTAACTGTATTGAGCATGGACTGGAACTGAATGTGGAGAATGTGCGGAAGAGTTCCAGACAGCATAAACGCTGCGGGACGAGTTTTCTGTTCTTTGTCATGATCGTGAGTATTATTTTCTGCTTTTTTATCACCGCCCAGTCACAGATCGCAAGAGTCCTGATCCGGCTTGCACTGCTTCCGGTGATCGCCGGGGTATCTTATGAGATCATTAAACTTGCAGGAAACAGTGAAAATCCCTTTGTGAACTTACTGAGCAGACCGGGAATGTGGGTTCAGAACATGACGACCAAAGAGCCGGATGATGATATGATCGAAGTGGGAATCCGGGCAGTTGAGGCAGTCTTTGACTGGAAGAACTGGCAGAAGGAGAATCTGTAATGTGCAGGGAAAAGGCCGGTGGGCAAGACGAAATGCGGATGCTCAGAGCGATGTATGCTGAAGGAGAAGAGCGGCTCCGGCAGGCGGGAATCGAAGAGGCAGGACTGGATGCGTGGTATCTGCTGGAATTTGTCACAGGAGTAGATAAGGCACATTACTATATGAACCCGGACCGCAGGATGGAACAAAGCGTGGCACAGGAATATGAAAAAGTAGTGAAGCTAAGGACAGAGCATATCCCTTTGCAGCATATTACGGGAGTGCAGGAATTTATGGGGCTTGAATTTCAGGTCAGCGGAGATGTCCTGATTCCAAGGCAGGATACGGAAGTGCTGGTGGAAGAAGCACTGAAGCTGTTGGAACAGGAAAAAGTCCCGAAGGAAAAGGAGACCGTCCGGATGCTCGACCTGTGTACCGGGTCGGGGTGTATCCTGATCAGTATCCTGTATTATGCAGCAAAAGAAAAAATACAGATACAGGGAACCGGTGCAGATATTTCAGAAGCTGCTTTACGCATTGCAGAAGAAAATCTGGATCTGCTGGAAAAAAACGGAAATAAAGGTATGGCAGAGCTTTTGGAAAGTGATTTATTTGAACGGGTGGAAGGAAGATTTGGAATGATAGCATCCAATCCACCATATATCAGAACCTCTGTGATCAGCGGACTTAAGGAGGAAGTCAGGCTGCATGATCCGTTGCTTGCACTGGATGGGAAAGAAGATGGTCTGTTCTTCTACAGAAAGATCATTGAAGAAAGCAGAGCATATTTGCAGAAGAATGGAGTCCTCCTCTTTGAGATTGGATATGACCAGGGAGAAGCGGTTTCGGAGCTGATGACGAAAGCAGGGTACAGTCAGGTTGTGGTAAAAAAGGATCTGGCAGGACTTGACCGCATCGTCTGTGGCGTGTACACTGAGTAGAGAAATGTAAGAAGTAAAAGAGAAGAGTAAAGGATAGAAAAAATGTTTGACAGATTAGATGACCTGCTCATCCGTTATGAGGAAGTAATGGGTGAGCTTCAGGAACCGGATGTGGCGAATGACCCGGAGCGGTTCAGAAGACTGATGAAGGAGCAGAGTGATCTGGCTCCGATCGTAGAGGCGTATAAAGAGTATAAAAACTGTAAGCAGAATGTAGAGGAAAGCCTTCAGCTTCTTGAAGAGGAGTCCGATGAGGAAATGAGGGAGCTTGCAAAGGAAGAACTCAGCGGATCAAGAGCGAGGATTGAAGAACTGGAACAGGAACTGAAGATCCTGCTTCTTCCAAAAGATCCGAATGATGATAAGAACGTCATCGTGGAGATTCGTGCCGGTGCTGGCGGAGATGAGGCGGCATTATTCGCGGCAGAGGTCTACCGTATGTACGTGCATTATGCGGACAGCCGCAGATGGAAGACAGAGATGATCTCACTGAATGAGAACGGGATCGGCGGTTTTAAAGAGTGTGTCTTTATGGTCACAGGACAGGGAGCATATTCCCGTATGAAATATGAAAGTGGTGTCCACCGTGTCCAGCGTGTGCCGGAGACAGAAAGTGGCGGACGAATCCATACCTCTACGATCACGGTTGCAGTGATGCCGGAGGCAGAGGAAGTCGATGTAGTGATCGACGAAAAAGATATCCGTATTGATGTTATGCGTGCATCCGGAAATGGAGGACAGTGTGTCAATACAACCGATTCAGCGGTACGACTGACCCATTATCCGACCGGGATCGTGATCTACAGTCAGACGGAAAAATCGCAGCTTCAGAATAAGGAAAAGGCATTCCGTCTTCTGCGTTCCAAGCTGTATGATCTGGAACTGGAGAAGAAGCAGGCATCTGAGGCGGCAGAGAGAAGAAGCCAGATCGGTACAGGAGACCGTTCGGAGAAGATCAGAACCTACAACTTCCCACAGGGACGCGTGACAGACCACAGGATCAAGCTGACCCTGCATAAGCTGGACAGTATTCTGAACGGCGATCTGGATGAGATCATTGACAGCCTGATCGCGGCAGATCAGACAGCCAAGCTGGCAAAGATGGAAGAATAAAGATGGATTCAGGAAAAGCTGCAAAAAAAAGCCGGATCAGGACGAACCGGCAGAATGATAAGAAATGGAGTGAAAGAGATGATTTCAAAGAAAATGGAAAATATGGTGGCGAACAGTTCGGCAATCCGTGCGATGTTTGAAGAGGGAAACCGCCTTGCAAAAATTTATGGTGCGGAGAATGTCTATGACTTCAGCCTGGGCAATCCGAATGTACCGGCACCGGAGGCAGTGAAAAAGGCGATGATCGATATCCTGAATGAAGAGGATCCGATCGTACTTCACGGTTATACCAATAGCAATGCAGGATATGAAGATGTAAGACAAGCAGTTGCAGATTCTTTGAATGAACGCTTTGGCACTTCTTTTGCAGCAAAGAATATTACCATGACAGTAGGAGCAGCAGGCGGATTGAATGTCATCCTGAAAGCACTGCTCAATCCGGGAGATGAAGTGGTAGTATTTGCACCTTATTTCGGAGAGTACAGAAGTTATACGAATAACTATGACGGAGTGATCGTGGAGATCTCTCCTGATACAGCAACATTCCAGCCAAAACTGGATGAGTTCAGGGAGAAACTTTCCCCGAAGACCAAAGCAGTGATCGTTAATACACCGAATAATCCGACCGGTGTTGTGTACTCGGAAGAGACGATCAAAAAGCTGGCTGCCATCATGGAAGAAAAGCAGAAAGAGTTTGGCACGGAGATTTATCTCATCTCAGACGAGCCATACAGAGAGCTGGCTTATGACGGAGTAGAAGTTCCATACCTGACAAAGTACTATGATAATACGATCGTAGGATATTCATACAGCAAGTCCTTATCTCTCCCGGGAGAGCGTATCGGATATCTTGTGATCCCGGATGAGGTATGCGACAGTGAGAAGCTCAATGCAGCAGCAAATGTGGCGACGAGAATCCTTGGATTTGTAAATGCACCGACCCTGCAGCAGAAGGTAGTGAAAGCATGCCTGAATGAGCAGACCGATATTTCCTATTATGACAGAAACAGAGAAGCTTTATACAACGGACTGAAAGAGCTTGGCTTTGAGTGCATCAAACCGGAGGGAGCCTTCTATCTGTTTGTTAAGTCTCCGGTAGCGGATGAAAAGAAATTCTGTAATGCTGCAAAGAAGCATAATATTCTTCTTGTTCCGGGAAGTTCTTTTGGATGCCCGGGTTATGTGCGTATGGCATACTGCGTTGCATATGAAACAATCGTAAATTCCCTTCCGAAATTCAAAGAACTTGCGGAAGAGTATAAATAAAGCAGAGCCTGCCGGTTTATGGCAGGAACTTTACAAAGTCAGAACATGATCTGACAGTGAGAAAAGGACAGAGGTTTAGACGAATGGCTGTAAGAGCAGAACTTTTAAAAAATATACGACAGGCAGAGCCTTATGTACCGGGTGAGCAGCCGCAGAATAAGGTGATCAAGCTGAATACAAATGAAAATCCTTACCCGCCTGCTCCGGGAGTGGAGCGGGTGCTGCGTGAGATGGACACAGACAGATTCCGGTTATATCCGGATCCGGCAGCAGAAGAACTGACCGGATGCCTTGCAGAGTATTATGGGGTAGATCAGGATCAGGTTTTTGTGGGAGTCGGCTCGGATGATGTATTATCTATGTGCTTTCTGACATTTTTTAATTCCGGGAAACCGGTTTTATTCCCGGATATTACGTATTCTTTTTATAAAGTATGGGCAGAGCTGTACAAGATCCCATATGAGACACCGGCACTGGATGAGCAGTTCCATATTGTAAAGGAAGATTATTACCGGGAAAATGGTGGAATCATTTTTCCGAACCCGAATGCACCGACCGCAATTTATGAAGAACTGGATTTCATAGAAGATATTCTGGAACATAACCGGGATTCGATCGTGATCGTGGATGAAGCATATATTGATTTCGCAGGAAGATCGGCACTGGAACTGATCGACCGTTATGATAATCTGATCGTGACGCAGACCTTTTCAAAAGCCAGAAGTATGGCTGGCATGAGGATCGGTTACGCAGTCTCCAATCCTGAATTGATCCGCTGTCTGAATGATGTCAAGTATTCTTTTAATTCTTATACAATGAATCAGACCGCGATTGCATGTGGTGTTGAAGCAGTCCGGGATAAGGAATATTTTGAGGAGCATGTTCGTAAGATTATAGAGACGAGAGAATGGGCAAAAGAAGAATTGCACCGGCTTGGATTTGAATTTCCCGATGCAAAAGCCAATTTCATTTTTGCAACGCATCCGCAGACAGATGCCGGCAGACTTTTTGAAGCACTGAAGGCAAATGATATCTATGTCAGGCACTGGGATTCAGAAAGGATCGGCCAGTATCTGAGGATTACAGTGGGTACAAGGGAAGAAATGCAGGTGTTATTTGATTTTCTGACGAAATATATTAAGGGAGAATAGTTTAGATGAGTGATGTATTGATCAACTGGTTTGTAACAAATCTCGGAGGAAAGGTTGGAAAAGAGCTGATCCTTTTTATCATCTCGATGGTTCCGATCCTGGAATTGCGTGGGGGACTGCTTGCGGCAGGACCGGCATTTCTGAATATCCCGATGTGGCGTGCGATTCCGGTCGGTATCATCGGAAATCTGCTGCCGATTCCTTTTATCCTGCTTCTGATCACAAAGATTTTTGACTGGATGAAAGGAACAAAGAGGTTGAAGCCGGTTGTGGAAAAGCTTGAAAAAAAGGCGATGAGCCAGAGTGCCAATATTGAAAAATATGAGTTCTGGGGGTTGGTTGCATTTGTGGGTATTCCACTTCCAGGCACAGGTGCCTGGACAGGGGCATTGATCGCAGCCCTGCTTGGAATCCGTTTCAGAAAAGCGTTTCCGGCGATCGTGATCGGTGTATGCCTTGCAGCATGTATCATGACGATCATTTCTTATGGAATCGTTGGAGGAATATTTGGTTAAACTAATGGCAGGAAAAGGAGGCACGAACAATGCTGATGGAACAGAATGAAAAAGGAAGAGATACGATATGGAGTGTCGTAATGGCAGTGACAACAGTACTGATCCTTCTGATCGGTATTTTCTTCCTGACAAAGCTTTTTACTGCAAACCCACTGGAAGGAACCTGGAGTGATACAGAGAACGGAATGGTACTTCATATCAAGAGTGACGGAGTGATGGAGATCACGCAGGCACTGGAGGCAGAGACCGTGACAATTCCTGTTGAATATTCAATGGACAGGAATACAAAAAGGTTTGCGGTTCATATAAAAGACGAAGAACTTGAAAAAGCAGCAGAAGAAACGAAGGATTTGACAGAGCAGGATCTGAGAGATATCGCAGATGTGATGGAAGGCACATATGAATACAGTGTGGATGAACAGGTCCTGACACTGACAGAGATGGAATATGGAAGCCAGAAGACCTTTGTCCGTGAAGAAGACTGACCGGACGGAACTTTTGAAAGGATGAAGAAATTGTATAGAAATCAGACAAAAGAGATTCGGATCGGTGATGTAGTGATCGGTGGAGATCACCCGGTTGCGATCCAGTCTATGACCAATACAAGAACCGAAGATGTAAAGGGTACTGTTGAGCAGATACGCAGGCTGGAAAAAGCAGGATGTGAGATCATCCGGTGTACTGTTCCGACCAGGGAGGCAGCGGAAGCATTAAAAGAGATTAAAAAGCAGATCCATATTCCGCTGGTTGCAGATATTCATTTTGATTACCGGCTTGCAATCGCAGCCATTGAGAACGGAGCCGACAAGATCCGGATCAATCCTGGAAATATCGGTACAAAAGAACGGGTTAAGGCTGTAGTTGACAAGGCAAAAGAATACGGTGTGCCGATCCGTGTCGGGGTGAACAGCGGATCCCTGGAGAAGCCATTAATTGAAAAATATGGCGGAGTCACCGCAGAGGGAATTGTAGAAAGTGCTTTGGATAAAGTGCATATGATCGAGGAGATGGGGTATGACGATCTGGTGGTCAGTATCAAGTCTTCAGATGTTCTGATGTGCGTCAAAGCACATGAACTGATTGCGGAACAATGTCCTTATCCGCTTCATGTCGGAATTACAGAATCCGGTACCGTATATTCAGGGAATGTAAAATCTTCTGTCGGACTGGGAATTATCCTGTATGAAGGGATCGGAAATACGATCCGTGTGTCTCTGACAGGAGATCCGGTGGAGGAGATCCGTACAGCAAAGCTGATTCTTAAGACTCTGGGACTCAGGAAAGGCGGAATCGAAGTCGTTTCCTGTCCGACCTGTGGCAGAACCAGGATCAATCTGATTCACCTTGCAAATGAGGTGGAGAAAATGGTTGCAGACATTCCACTGGATGATATCAAAGTTGCAGTTATGGGATGTGTGGTGAACGGTCCAGGAGAAGCGAAAGAGGCAGATATCGGTATTGCCGGTGGAATCGGCGAAGGACTGCTGATTAAAAAGGGACAGGTCATTAAAAAAGTAAAAGAAGAGGAACTTCTCGATACATTGCGACAGGAGTTGTTGAATTGGAACAGGTAAAAAGTGAAAAAGTATTTTTTAATGTATTTCCGACGCTGAAAGTCGGGGACGAACTGCAGATGCTCTTTTCGGATGTAGAAGTTAAGAAGATCACGACTAATTCAGGTCGTGATTTTCTGCATATACATATCCTTTGCAGGCATCTGATACAGAAGAAGCAGATCTGGCTGATGGAACAGCGGATCAAGGAACAGTTATTTGGAAGAGCCGCAGTAAAGATCGAAATCGTGGAAGAGTTTCAACTGTCGGAGCTTTATACGCCACAGGCGATTCTGACGGAGTACAGGGAAAGTCTGATCGAAGAGCTGCGGCAGACCAGTGTACTTGCTGCAAATATGTTTGCAAGGGCAGATCTCCGGTTTGAAGAGGGAAATCTGATCCACCTGGAACTGCTGGACACGATCGTATCAGAAGGACGGAAAGAAGAAATCGTCACACTGGTGGAACGGGTTCTGCGGGAACGGTTCCGCATAGATGCAAAATTACTGGTAGCTTATAAAGAGACGGATCAGGAAGGCACAAGAGAGTACGATGAGCAGCGGATTCAGCAGGAAATCAATGCGATCTTTGAACGTCGTGCAAGGCAGCGTGGTGAAGAACCTGAGAGGGCAGCGGAAAATCAGGAAATAGGATCAGATACAAAGAAGAGGCAGGCCGAACCGGGTGAAAAGGCAGCAGGTGGAAAAGAAAAAGCTGCTGCAGGAAAGGAACCATCAGGCAGGAGAAAAGAATTTCAGAAGAAGGAATTTAAAAAGAAAGATTATGTACGCCCACTGAAGCTGGGAGATGATCCGAACCTCATCTATGGCAGGAATTTTGAAGATGAGCCGATCCGCTTGGATCAGGTCGTGGAAGAAATGGGAGAAATTACCTTTCATGGTAAGATCATCAGTCTGGATACCCGTGAGATCAAGAATGAACGGACGATCATCATTTTTGCGGTCAGTGATTTTACAGATACGATCAGCGTGAAAATGTTCATTAAAAATGAGCAACTGGCAGAAATTCTCGGAAGTCTGAAAAAAGGCGGTTTTGTCAAGATCAAAGGAGTCACTACCATTGATAAGTTTGACGGGGAACTGACGATCGGATCTGTCACCGGAATAAAAAAAATCGGTGATTTCACGGTCAAACGAGAGGATCTGAACCCGTTAAAGAGAGTGGAACTCCACTGCCATACCAAAATGAGTGATATGGATGGTGTTTCAGAAGTAAAAGATATCGTAAAGAGGGCTCATGACTGGGGACACCCTGCTATTGCGATCACGGATCACGGGGTAGCACAGGCATTCCCGGATGCCAACCACTATATTGAGACACTGGACAAGGACGATCCGTTTAAGGTACTTTACGGGGTGGAAGGCTATGTAGTAGATGACCTGACCAAGATCGCGGTTCATGCAGGAACGCAGACGCTGGATGACACGTATATTGTGTTCGACATTGAGACGACCGGTTTTAGTGCCATCCGGGATAAGATCATTGAGATCGGGGCAGTGAAAGTTGTAAACGGAGAGATCGTGGACCGGTTCAGTACGTTTGTCAATCCGCAGCGTCCGATCCCGTTTGAGATCACGAATCTGACCAGTATTACGGATGAAATGGTACTGGAAGCGGATCCGATTGAGAATGTACTTCCACAGTTCCTGGAATTTGTCGGGGATGGAGTCCTGGTTGCCCATAATGCTTCGTTCGATGTGGGATTTATTGAACAGAACTGCCGGTATCAGGAGATAGAATACAGATTTACTTATGTGGATACGGTGGCAATGGCGAGAGTTCTTTTGCCGACGCTGTCAAAATATAAGCTGAACCTGGTGGCGAAGACACTGGGGATTTCCCTGGAAAACCATCACCGTGCGGTAGATGATGCAGGGGCGACAGCGGAGATTTTTGTGAAATTTGTAGAGATGCTGAAGAAGGATCATATTACAGATCTTAAGGGCATCAACCGGTTTGGAGAGCGGAATGTGAATGCGATCCGCAAAATGGCAACGCATCATATCATCATTCTTGCGAAAAATGACATCGGAAGATACAATCTGTACCAGCTTATTTCAGAATCTCATATGACCTATTATGGAAGACGGCCGAGAATCCCGAAAAGTCTGCTCAATGAGCATCGGGAGGGGCTGGTCATCGGAAGTGCATGTGAAGCGGGTGAGCTGTATAAGGCAATCCTGGAAGAAAGGCCGGCAGAAACCATTGCGGAACTTGCGGACTTTTATGATTATTATGAGATCCAGCCGATCGGTAATAACCGGTTTATGATCGGGAGCAGCAAGGTGAAAAATGTCAATTCAGAGGAGGATCTGCAGGAGATCAACCGGAAGATCGTAGAACTGGGTGAGCAGTTCAAAAAGCCGGTCGTGGCAACGTGTGATGTGCATTTCCTTGACCCGGAAGATGAAGTCTACCGAAGGATCATCATGGCGGGAAAAGGATTTGATGATGCGGATACCCAGCCACCGCTGTTCCTGCGGACAACCGATGAGATGCTGGAAGAATTTGCCTATCTTGGATCTGCAAAGGCAAGAGAAGTGGTCATTGACAACCCGCAGAAGATCGCAAAAATGATAGAAAAGATCTCGCCGGTCAATCCGAACAAATGCCCGCCGGTCATTCAGGATTCGGATCAGGAACTGAGAGATATCTGTTACAGGAAAGCTCATGAGATGTACGGGGAAGACCTGCCGGTACAGGTTTCTTCCAGACTGGAAAAGGAATTAAATTCCATTATTTCCAACGGATATGCCGTTATGTATATCATTGCACAGAAACTGGTATGGAAGTCCAATGCGGACGGATACCTGGTTGGTTCACGTGGATCAGTAGGATCTTCGTTTGTAGCAACGATGTCAGGAATTACGGAGGTAAATCCACTCAGTCCACATTATTATTGTGAAAAATGTCATTACAGTGATTTCGATTCCGAGGAAGTACGTGCTTTTGCAGGAGGCTGTGGATATGATATGCCTGACCGTATGTGTCCGAAGTGCGGAGCGAAGCTGATCAAGGCGGGATTTGACATCCCATTCGAGACATTCCTTGGATTTAAGGGGGATAAAGAGCCGGATATCGACCTGAACTTTTCAGGAGATTATCAGGCAAAAGCTCATAAATATACAGAAGTATTGTTTGGTGAGGGACATACGTTCAAAGCCGGAACGATCGGAACACTGGCGGACAAGACTGCCTACGGATTTGTGAAAAATTATTATGAAGAGCGTGGACAGAGGAAAAGAAGATGTGAGATTGAGCGTGTGACGGAAGGGTGTACCGGAATCCGCAGAAGTACCGGGCAGCATCCGGGAGGAATCGTTGTACTTCCGCATGGTCACAGTATCAATGAGTTTACACCGGTGCAGCATCCTGCCAATGATATGGAGTGCGGGATCACTACGACCCATTTTGATTATCATTCCATTGACCATAACCTTTTAAAGCTCGATATTCTCGGACATGATGATCCGACCATGATCCGAACGCTGGAAGATTATATCACCTCGGATGCCATGCCGAATGAGTACAATGCAGAGCATCCGTTCATTGCGACAGAGATCCCCCTGGACGATAAGCGGGTGATCGAGCTGTTCCACGGAACAGAAGTACTGGGAATTAAACCGGAGGATATCGACGGATGTAAGATCGGAAGTCTGGGAATCCCGGAGTTTGGTACAGATTTCGTTATCCAGATGGTGCAGGATACCAAGCCTCAGACCCTGTCAGACCTGATCCGTATTTCCGGTCTGTCCCACGGGACAAATGTATGGCTTGGAAATGCACAGGAGCTTGTCAAATCAGGGACGGCAACGATTTCTACCGCAATCTGTACCCGTGATGATATCATGATCTACCTGATTAATCAGGGCGTGGAAAGTGCTCTCGCATTTACGATCATGGAAAGTGTGCGAAAGGGAAAAGGACTGAAACCGGAATGGGAAGAGGCGATGAAGGCACAGAATGTGCCGGACTGGTATATCTGGTCGTGCAAAAAGATCAGTTATATGTTCCCGAAAGCTCATGCCGCAGCTTATGTTATGATGGCATACCGGATTGCATACTGCAAGATCAATTATCCGCTGGCATATTATGCAGCTTACTTCAGTATCCGTGCGGACGCATTCTCTTATGAGATCATGTGTCAGGGGAGAGAGAAGCTGGATTATTATATGAAAGATTATAAGCGACGCAGTGATACCCTGACGAAAAAAGAGCAGGATACGATGAAAGATATGAAGATCGTGCAGGAGATGTATGCCCGTGGGTTTGAGTTTGTTCCGGTGGATCTTTATAAGGCGAAAGCAAAAATGTTTCAGATCGTGGATGGAAAACTGATGCCGTCCTTTGCAAGCATTGAAGGCATGGGAGATAAAGCTGCGGAGGCAGTCGAAGAGGCGGGAAAGGACGGACCGTATCTGTCACTGGATGATTTCCGGCAGCGGACGAAAGTCAGCAAGACAGTGATCGATCTGATGTCGGAGCTGGGACTGTTTGGAAATCTGCCGAAGAGCAATCAGTTATCGTTGTTTGATTTTTAAAGGATGCTGTGCTATAATGTGCATAACGCTTTTGCGGAGTAAAGTATAGTGGAGGGAATAGAGAATGTACGATTTCGATGAAATTATGAAGACGGATCCTGAGATTGCAGATGCGATAAAAGCAGAGATGGAGAGACAGAACTCCCATATTGAGCTGATCGCATCAGAGAACTGGGTAAGTAAAGCAGTTATGGCAGCGATGGGAAGTCCTTTGACGAATAAATATGCAGAGGGATATCCGGGAAAAAGATATTATGGCGGATGTCAGTGCGTGGATGTTGTGGAAGATCTTGCACGAGAGAGAGCAAAGAAGCTGTTCGGCTGTGAATATGTCAATGTTCAGCCACATTCCGGTGCACAGGCAAATATGGCAGTTATGTTCGCCATGCTTGAGCCGGGAGACAAGATTATGGGAATGAATCTGGATCATGGCGGACACCTGACTCATGGTTCACCGGTTAATATGTCAGGAAAGTATTTTGATGTGGCACATTATGGTGTCAATGAAGATGGTGTGATTGATTATGATGAGGTACTGCGGATTGCAAAAGAGCATCAGCCGAAGCTGATCGTAGCGGGAGCAAGTGCTTATGCAAGAACGATCGATTTCAAGCGTTTCCGTGAGATCGCTGATGAGGTGGGAGCATACCTGATGGTAGATATCGCACATATCGCAGGACTGGTAGCAACAGGACTTCATCCAAGTCCGATCCCGTATGCCCACGTAACGACGACGACAACGCATAAGACACTTCGTGGTCCAAGAGGCGGAATGATTATGTGCAGTGAGGAGATGAACAAAAAGTTCAACTTCAATAAGGCTGTATTCCCAGGCATCCAGGGTGGTCCGCTGATGCATGTGATCGCAGGAAAGGCAGTATGCTTCAAAGAAGCACTTCAGCCGGAATATAAGACTTATATGGAGCAGGTTGTCAGGAATGCAAAGGCTCTTTGCAATGGCTTAAAGAGCAGAGGAGTTAAGATCGTATCAGGTGATACAGATAACCATCTGATGCTGGTAGATCTGTCCGGTACAGATATCAGCGGAAAAGAGCTGGAGAAGCGTCTGGATGATGCTCATGTGACAGCCAATAAGAATACAATCCCGAATGATCCACGTTCTCCGTTTGTGACAAGTGGTGTGAGACTGGGAACTCCGGCTGTTACGACCCGTGGCATGAAGGAAGAGGATATGGATAAGATCGCAGAGATCATCGCTATGGTGATCGAGAGCGAAGATAATGTAGAAAAAGCGAAAGCCATGGTAGCTGAGCTTACAGCAAAATATCCGCTCTGTTAAGAAGACAGAATCTGTTAAGAACAAATAAAAGAGAATAAAAAGAATACGGAGGTAGCAGTTTGAAGCTGATTCATTTATCCGATCTGCATATTGGAAAAAGAGTGAACGAGTTTTCCATGCTGGAAGATCAGAGATATATTTTAGATCAGATTACCTCCATCATAGAGAAGGAAGCACCGGATGCAGTATTGATCTGCGGTGACATTTATGATAAACCCGTTCCGCCCTCAGATGCAGTGAGGGTTCTGGACGGGTTTTTGACTTCTCTGGCACAGAAAAAAGTGCCGGTTTTTCTGATCAGTGGAAATCATGATTCGGCAGAAAGACTGGCATTTGGTTCGCAGCTAATGATGGAAAGCCAGGTAATCTTTTCACCGGTCTATGATGGAGAACCGGTGAAATATTGTATGAAAGATGAATATGGGGAAGTGTGGATCCATCTTCTTCCATTTTTGAAGCCGGCAGTGGTACGTCATGTATTTCCTGAGGAAGAGATTACTTCTTATCAGGATGCGGTTTCCTGTGCGGTGAAGCATATGCAGATTGATCCGACAAAGAGAAACGTGCTTCTTGCACATCAGTTTGTAACCGGTGCGGCAAGATGCGATTCTGAAGAAGTTTCGGTCGGAGGTGTAGATCAGATCGCAGCAGAGACATTTCAGGAGTTTGACTATACAGCACTGGGACATATCCACAGTCCGCAGAATTTTAAAAATGGAAAAATGCGATATTGCGGAACACCACTGAAATATTCTTTTTCCGAGTGTGGACAGAAAAAGTCAGTGACGGTTGTGGAACTGAAAGAAAAAGGAACAACCGAGATCCGGGAGATCGGTCTTTTACCGCTCCGGGATCTGAGGAGTATCAGGGGAAGTTATCTGGAAGTTTCATCCAGGGAATTTTATGAAGATACCAATACAGAAGATTATGTCAGGATGATTCTTACGGATGAAGAGGATGTTGTCGATGGAATGCAGAAGTTGCGGACGATCTATCCAAACCTCATGCAATTAGAATATGATAATCAGAGGACAAGAGAAGCAAAAGAGATCACAGAGGCACAGGTGGCAGAAGAGAAAAGTGAGCTGGAATACTTTGAAGAATTTTTTGAACTTCAGAATAACCATCCCATGTTACAGGAACAGAGAGAGTTTGTCAGTGGACTGATCGGGAAACTGAAGGAGAATGAACTATGAAAGGAGAGATCAGATGAAACCTGAGAAACTGGTCATCAGTGCATTTGGACCATATGCAGGCAGGACAGAGATTGATTTTACAAAGCTCGGGGGACAGGGAATCTATCTGATCACCGGGGATACAGGGGCAGGAAAAACGACAATTTTTGATGCGATCACCTTTGCCCTGTACGGGGAGGCAAGTGGTCAGGTCAGAGATTCAGCCATGTTCCGCAGTAAGTATGCTGCGGAAGAGATAGAAACGTATGTGGAGTTTCTTTTCTCGTGGCGTGGAAAATCTTATCAGGTGATACGAAATCCTGAATATCTGGCACGAAAAAAGAGGGGAACGGGTTATACAGTAAGAAAATCCGATGCCACGCTAGTGTACCCGGATGAACGCCTGCCGGTAACGAAAGCGAAAGAAGTCACCAGGGCAGTCTCGGAACTTCTGGGACTGGATTACAGGCAGTTCACGCAGATCGCCATGATCGCACAGGGAGATTTCCAGAAGCTTCTGCTGGCAGGAACAGCACAGCGTGGAGAGATCTTCCGGCAGTTGTTCCATACAGAATTATATCAGAGCCTTCAGTTGAAGCTGAAAGATGCGGTGAAAATGCAATGGAAGCAGTATGATGAGCTGAGAAGAAGTATCAGCCAGTATCTGAACGGAATCCGTTACGGACAGGAGGCAGAAGAACTCACAGAGAAACTGGAAGAGATGAAAAAGTCCGGGTTTGATGGAAGAGTTGTGGAAGGACTGGAGCTGTTACTGGAACTGACGGAGAGAGAAAAAGAATTTCTGATGCAGCTTGAGCAGAAAGAAAAAGTGCTGGAAGAAAGCATTTCAGAGGCAGAAAAGAGACTACAGAAATGTATGCAGAAGCAGGAACTGGAGTCTTCTCTGCGGCTGCAGGAAGAGCAGAGAGAACCGCTCCTGCAGGCAGCCGGGAAAGCAGAAGAAGAGCGGAAAAAGAATCCGGAACTGCAAAGGAAGGCGGAAGAGCTGGAAGGAGAGATCCGTAAAATCCGGGAACGGATGGAAAGAATCCTGAGGATTGAAACGCTGGGGCAGAAAACGGAAAAGCTGGGAGAAGAACTGGAAAAAGTGCAGAAAAAGTGTCAGGAGCATACTGCACAAAAAGAGCAGCTTCAAAGAGAACTGGATCGTTTTGGAGCTTTGGAGGCAGTGAGAGAGAAATATTGCGGACAGCTTGCAAATCTGCAGGAACAGGCAGACCGGCTGGAATCTGCAAAAGATGCATATGGCGGGAGGATAAAAAAAGAAGCTGCACTGACAGAAAAAATGAGGCAGTTGCAGGAAGAACTGGATAAGCGGAAGGAAATGCTCAAAAAAATGGGAGAGGAGATAGAAAAATCCGGGGATGCCGGGGAGAACCGTCTGAGTCTGTATCAGAAAAAGAATAATCTGACTGTACAGTTGAATCAGGCAGACCGGCTGATCGAGGCGAAAGAAGAACAAAGCTCGTTGCAGAAAAAGCTAGAATTTACAACCGGACGTTATTTGAAAGCAAGAGAAAACTATCTTCCGGTGAAAGAAGCATACGAAAGAGAGTTCCGTCTGTTCCTGGATACGCAGGCAGGGATTCTTGCAGAAGGGCTGGAAGAGGGAATGGCGTGTCCGGTCTGTGGTTCAGTTCATCATCCGGCTCTTGCAGAAAAATGTGGCGAGGAAATTTCCAAAGAAAGTGTAGATCAGAAGAAGGCGGCAGCGGATGAGGCAGAAAAAAAGGTCAGAAATTGCAGTGCAATGGCAGGCAGCCTAAAAGAACAACTGGAGCAACTGAAGAAAAAAGCAGAGCAGATGGAAAAAGATGCAGGCTATCATTTGGAAGATGCAGAGCGGGTAAAAGAACGGCTGCAGAAAGAAATCAGAAACTGTGGAGAGGAACTGAAAAAAGCAGAGGAGGCACTTGTTCAGAGAGAGAAGCTTGTAAAGGCAGAAGAACAGAAAAAAGCAGAACAGCTTCAGGTGGAGCAGTTACTTCATGAGCAGGAAAAAAAGATGGCAGAAGCCCAGGCACAAAAGAGCAGTGCAAGAGAAATTCTCTGTCAGATTCTCGGGAAAATGGAGAAAGATGAAAAGAGAAAATCTGACTCTCTGAAAGATAGTGAAGTTCAGGAACTGGCTGTATCGGCAATGAAACGGTTAAAATCCTGCACCGGAGAAATCTCAGAAAAAAAATCTGCTGTAGAACAGGAAATCCAAAGACGGGAGGAGCTGAAAAAAGAAGAAGGGCGACTCCGGGCAATCGTGGAGCAGGAGAAAGAAAAGACTGTGCAGCTTCAGGCAGAGAAAAAATCTGTAGAAGAACGGATCAAAGAAGAGCAGGAAAAGAATGGGGCTGAGAGTGAAAGAGAGGAAATCTTAAAGGAGCAGATCCTACAGAAGCAGGAAGAACAGAAAAAGCTGAAAGCTCTACAGCAGAAAAACCAGCAGGAATATGAGCAGATTCTGCAGAAAAAAGCAGAAAATGAGGCCACGATTCAGACAATCCGGGTACAGCTTGAACAACTGGAAGATGTAAATGAAGAAGAAATCCTGAAAGAGAAAAGCCGGATGACAGAAGAAAAAAGCCAGATGGCAGAAGAAAAAAAAGAACTTTATGTCAGGTATTCAGGAAACCGGGAAATCTATGATAAAGTTAATGTACAGAGAGATCTGCTGGAAGAAGTAGAAAAGAAGTATGTATGGATGAAGTCACTTGCCGATACGGCAGGCGGCAATCTGAATGGCAAGCAGAAAGTAGAACTGGAGACCTATATTCAGATGGCATATTTTGACCGGATTTTACGACGTGCAAATCTGCGTTTCATGACAATGAGCAGTGGACAGTATGAGTTAAAAAGACAGAAAGCACCGGAAGATAAAAAAGGAAAATCCGGTCTGGAATTAAATGTGATCGATCACTACAACGGCAGTGAGCGGAGTGTTAAAACCCTGTCCGGTGGAGAGTCATTCCAGGCATCTCTGTCGCTGGCACTGGGGCTGTCAGATGAAATCCAGGCCAATGCGGGAGGAATCTGCCTGGAGGCAATGTTCGTGGATGAAGGTTTCGGTTCTCTGGATGAGGAAGCACTGGAGCAGGCAATCAAGGCATTGGGAAATCTGACGCAGGGAAACCGCAGTGTGGGGATCATTTCTCATGTGGCTGAACTGAAAGAACGGATCGAAAATAAGATAATCGTGACGAAAGAGCGGGGCGGAGAAAAATTAGGCAGCAGGATTGATATTATATAATTTCATGCTTTAACTCGGAAAAGTATTATGATATACTTAAGAGAAGCGAATGCTTAAAAAGGAGGTACAAAGGAATGATATGGGCAAAGGAAGAAACTCTGCCAAGAGAAGAGATCGAAAAGATCCAGTTAGATAAGCTGAAGACGACTGTCAGCTATATTTACGACAGAGTAAAACCTTATCGTGATAAGATGGATGCAGCCGGAGTGAAACCGGAAGATATTCAGACGCTGGAAGACCTGAAAAAGCTGCCTTTTACATATAAAGCAGATTTTCGAGATCATTATCCGGATGGACTTTTTGCGGTAGATAAAAAGGAAATCGTGCGTTATCATGCAAGTTCAGGAACAACCGGCAAGCCAACTGTGGTCGGATATACAAGAAATGATCTGGATATCTGGCTGAATAATGTGGCAAGACTGGCCTGTATGGGCGGTGCCACTGCGGATGATGTGGCACAGATCTCATTTGGATACGGTACATTTACAGGAGCACTGGGGCTTCATGGTGGACTGGAAAAGATCGGAGCGGCGGTGATCCCGATGTCTTCGGGCAATACAAATAAGCAGATCATGTTCCTTCAGGATATGGGGGTGACCCTTCTTGTGGCAACGCCATCGTATGCACTGCATTTAGGAGAAGAACTGCGTCACCGGGGAATTGATCCTTCTAAGGATCTGAAGATCCATATCGGTTTGTTCGGCGGGGAAGGCATGACAGAGCCGATGCGTGATGAGATGCATAAAGTCTGGGGCGATCAGTTTGTCTGTACCCAGAATTATGGTATGAGTGAGCTTTGCGGACCGGGAGTTGCAGGGGAATGTACGGAGCTTTGTGGTATGCATATTAACGAAGACTGGTTTATCCCGGAAGTCATTGATCCTGAGACTGAGGAGGTTCTTCCACCGGGAGAACTTGGGGAACTGGTAGTGACCTGCCTTGGAAAAGAAGCACTTCCGCTTGTAAGATACCGCACAGGAGATCTGACAAGACTGATGTACGAACCGTGTAAATGTGGAAGAACGACAGTCAGGATGGAGAATCTTTCAGGACGTGCCGATGATATGCTTGTGATCCGCGGTGTGAATGTATTCCCGGGACAGATCGAGGAAGTTCTGTTCAAGATTGATGAGATCGGACCACATTATGAAATTCTGGTAGAGCGTAAGAACCGTCTGGATGTGATGACTATCACGGTAGAACTGATCGATGACCGTCTTCTGGACAGTTATGGACAGTTGAGTGAACTGGAGAACCGGATTAAGACAAGATTAAAGTCCCAGCTTGGACTTGCAACACAGATCCGGCTGGTTGCACCGAACTCTCTGCAGCGGTTTGAGGGAAAAGCAAAACGTGTGACAGATTTACGAAAGGATGGACTGTAAAATGGCAGAAAAAGTAATTATGCTCGGAAATGAAGCGATTGCCCGCGGAGCATACGAGGCGGGAGTAAAAGTTTCTTCCGCATATCCGGGAACTCCGAGTACTGAGATCAGTGAATACCTTGTCCAGTACAGGGATGATGTATATGAAGAATGGGCACCGAACGAGAAGGTTGCTACAGAGGTAGCGGTAGGTGCAAGCATCGCAGGTGTGCGTTCCATGGCCTGTATGAAGCATGTAGGACTGAATGTGGCAGCAGATCCGCTCTATTCAGTATCTTATATGGGAGTAAACGGTGGACTTGTTCTTGTTGTTGCGGATGATCCGGGACTTTACAGCTCTCAGAACGAGCAGGATACAAGAATGGTTGCAAGGGCAGCACAGATCCCGGTTATCGAACCTTCGGACAGTGCAGAGGCAAAAGATTTCTTTAAGGCAGCTTTTGAACTCAGTGAGAAATTCGACCGTCCGTTTATTTTCAGAACGACAACGAGACTGGCACATTCACAAGGACTGGTTGAGCTTTGTGAGCGTGAAAATATAGAAGATAAGGAATATATAAAGAATATTCAGAAAAATGTCATGATGCCGGGAAATGCAAAGCAGAGACATATTGAGATCGAACGTCTGAACAGGGAACTGGCAGAGGCAGCTAATACCCTTCCGATCAACAGAGTTGAGATGAACGATACCAAGATCGGAGTTATTACCAGTGGAATCCCATATCAGTATGTAAAAGAAGCATTGCCGGAGGCGTCTGTACTGAAGCTGGGAATGGTGAATCCGCTTCCAAGAAAGCTGATCGAAGATTTTGCAGAAAAAGTCGATACACTCTATATTGTAGAGGAACTGGATCCGGTGATCGAGACGCAGGTAAAATCCTGGGGAATCCAGGCGATTGGCAAGGAAATCTTCACAGTACAGGGAGAATACAGTGCCAATATGCTCCGTAAAGCGATTCTGAAGCAGGAACTGGAACTGAAAGAGCCTGCAAAAGCACCGGGAAGACCGCCAATCCTCTGTCCGGGATGTCCGCACAGAAGTGTATTCTTTGTCCTGAACCGTCTGAAAATGCATGCAGCAGGTGATATCGGATGTTATACATTAGGTGCAGTTGCACCGCTGAGTGTCATCGATACAACGATGTGTATGGGATCAAGTATTTCCACACTTCATGGAATGGAGAAGGCAAAAGGAAAAGAGTATATCAAGAACTGGGTTGCCGTGATTGGTGATTCTACTTTCATGCATACAGGTGTTAATTCACTGATGAATATGGTTTACAACAAAGCGACCGGAACAGTGATCATCATGGATAATTCCACGACAGGAATGACCGGACATCAGGATCACTCCGCAACCGGAAAGACATTGCAGGGAGATCCGACTTATGCCATTGATATTCCGGAATTATGTCATGCAGTCGGAGTGAAGCATGTCAATGTAGTGAATGCATTTGATATCGAATTGCTTCAGAAGACGATTAAAGAAGAAGTGGCAAGGGATGAAGTATCTGTTATCATCACAAAGACTCCTTGTGTTCTGCTTGACAAGAGAAAGAAGCCATTGTATCTGGCACATGAAGATCAGTGTAAGAAATGCGGTCTCTGCATGAAACCGGGATGTCCGGCCATGACAAAGAATGCAGACGGAAGTGTTCATATTGATGATACGATGTGTACTGGATGCGGACTGTGCGAAAAACTGTGTAAATTTAATGTGATAGAACTTGTAAAGGAGGGCGAATAAGATGGCAGTAAAAAATATTATGATCGTCGGTGTCGGCGGACAGGGAACCCTTCTTACGAGCCGGATCCTGGGAGGGCTGACCATCGCAGGCGGATATGATGTCAAGCTTTCAGAAGTACACGGCATGGCACAGAGAGGCGGAAGTGTTGTAACATTTGTCCGTTATGGTGACAAGGTTGCAGAGCCGATCGTAGAAGAGGGACAGGCAGATGTCCTGATCGCATTTGAGAGACTGGAGGCACTCCGTTATGCACATTTTCTGAAAAAAGATGGGGCTCTGATCGTAAATGACTGGAGAATCGATCCGATGCCGGTTGTGATCGGAAATGCAGAATATCCGGATCATATCATTGAGGATCTGGAAAAGGAATACAAAGTATATAAAGTAGATGCCACAGAAGAATCCAGAAAGCTTGGAAATCCACGAGTCTTTAACCTGATCGTTCTTGGAATCGCCGCACAGCATATGGATTTCACAAAAGAACAGTGGTATGAAGTGATCGAAAAGACTGTACCTCCGAAGACGATTGAGATCAATAAAAAGGCATTTGAGGTTGGATTTAATCTTTAAATATATGTGCAGGGAAAGGAGAAAAAAGATGATCAGACAGCTTTCAGTATTTGTGGAAAACCAGCCGGGGAGTATGATGAGAGTGACTTCTGTATTGACAGATAGCCATATTAATATCCGTGCGATCTCCACATTTGATACACCGGAATTTGGGATCATGCGTCTGGTAGTAGATGAGCCGGAGTGCGCAAAAGAAAGTCTGACAGCAAAAGGGTTTGTTACAAGGATCACGGAAGTAGTCGGGGCTGAGCTTAAGGATGAAAAAGGAAACCTGAACCGGATGCTTACGATCCTTGCAGATGGAGAGATCAATGTAAATTATATTTATTCGTTTGTGATACGCGAGGGAAAAGCACCGGTGATCGTATTCCATACGGATGATTTTGACAAGGCGCAGAAAGTCCTGGAGAAGGCAGACGTGAAACTGGTAGAGGAAGAAGATTTATAGAAAAAGGAGAAGCGAAGATGGCGGCAGTATCTTTAGAAAATTGGGAAGAACGGATTCGTGATCCCAAAGTGGAGTGTATGAGCAGTGACGAGATGGCAGCACTGCAGAGCAGGCGTCTTGTAGATGTGGTGAAAAGGGTATATGACCATGTGGATTTTTACCATAAGAAAATGAAAGAGATCGGTGTAGAGCCGGGGGATATCCGCTCCATTGAGGATATCGGCAAACTTCCTTTTACCACCAAGGAAGACCTGAGAGCCAATTATCCATTCGGGCTTCTTGCAATCCCGCAATCGGATGTAGTACGTGTGCAGGGAACTTCCGGTACGACCGGAAAGCTGACGATCGCACCATATTCACAGAAAGATGTGGAAGTCTGGGGCGAATGTGTAGCAAGATGTCTGACGATGGCAGGACTTACCAGGGATGACATCCTGCACGTATGTTATGGATATGGACTTTTTACCGGTGGTCTCGGACTGGATTTTGGAGCAAGGGCGTTAGGTGCAATGACGATCCCGATGTCAGCAGGAAATACCAGGCGTCAGATGATGGTCATGGAAGATCTTGGAGCAACAGCTTTTGCATGTACTCCGTCTTATGCACTTTATCTTGCTGAATCCATTCAGGAGGCAGGGCTGACAGACCGGCTGAAGATCAGAGTGGGAATCCATGGAGCAGAGCCATGGACAGAAGAGATGCGTAAAAAAATTGAAACTATCCTTCATATCAACTGTTTTGATATCTATGGATTATGTGAGATCACCGGGCCGGGTGTGGCAATGGATTGTATCCATCACGCAGGACTTCATGTAAATGCCGATCATTTCTATCCTGAAGTATTGAACCCTGCAACGAATGAAGCGTGTGCAGACGGGGAAACCGGAGAGCTTGTCTTTACAACGTTATCCAAAGAAGCAATGCCGCTTCTGCGTTACCGCACGAAAGATCTGACCAGCATTGACCACAGTCGTTGTGCCTGCGGAAGAACAACTCCGAGAATTTCCAAGTTCACTGGAAGAACAGACGATATGAAGGTGATCCGTGGAGTCAATGTATTCCCGACCCAGGTTGAGACAGCACTGCTTAGTATGGGTGGTGCGGTAGCTCCACATTATATGATGATCGTAGACAGAGAGGATAATCTGGATGTACTTACTGTTATGGTGGAAGTAGATGAGAGCATGTTCTCAGATGAGATCCGTAAACTGGATGCACTGAGAGATAAGATCGCAGCAATTCTGAAGACAGCACTTGGAGTGTCTGTCAGAGTGAAACTGGTTGAGCCGAAATCGATCCAGAGAAGCGAAGGAAAAGCAGTTCGTGTGATCGACAACAGAAATCTGTAGAAAGGGGAAAGGAAGAATGGGAATTACAATTCAGCAGTTATCAGTTTTTCTTGAGAACAGAGAAGGACGTCTTGATGAAGTGCTTTCTGTACTGGCGGGAAATGATATCAATATCGTAGCGTTAAGTCTTGCAGACACCTCCGAATACGGAATGCTGCGTATGATCGTATCAGATCCGAATAAAGGAAAAGCCGTATTGAAAGAAAATGGAATTACTTCCATGCTGACCGATGTTGTTGCACTGAGAGTTCCTCATGAGACCGGTTCACTGAGCCGGGCAATGCATCAGATCGTGGAAGGTGATGTAAATATTGAATATATGTATGCTTTCGCTAACGGGGCAGATGCTTCTGCAGTTCTTAAGACCGATGATCCGGCAAGGGTTGTTGATATTTTAAGAGGAAGTGGATTCGATGTCTGGGAAGCGGATCAGGCGTATGTGTCGAATGTAAGCGGAGCATGATCTGGTTACCGGAGCAATCCGTAGGCATCAAAGTCGGGGGCTTTTGCCCCCGACATCATGTAATTGAAAAATGAAATACAAATCCCCCTGCAGGTCATTGATGATCTGCAGGGGGATTTCGTTAATCTCATTTCCTGTATTACTTTTATTATTAAATGATGTTGGGGTCAAAAACCCCCAACAATGATGCCAACGGATTGTTTCGTGCTATGCACTCCCACAATCCTACCAAATATTCGCATATCATGGTGCTTACGCCCCACTTTTATGCTCATATCGGGGCGGG
>ERZ1673697.1097-NODE-1097-length-34631-cov-10.936979_pt1 | contig 34631 bp, 21 predicted proteins | sample MGYA00580227_ERZ1673697 | MGnify/ENA primary metagenome ERZ1673697 (study PRJEB41218, sample SAMN15661759) | gut metagenome | host: Homo sapiens | place: Canada: London | collected 2015-08-20/2019-03-30 | study: EMG produced TPA metagenomics assembly of...
TAGAGGACAGGGATACGACAATAATGCTCAAGAATAAGGTGATAGAGGAAAAAGAACAGGTGATTGAGGAAAAAGAGCAGGTGATTGAGCAGAAAGAACAGGTGATTGAGCAGAAAGAACAGGTGATTGAGCAGAAAGAGCAGATGATTGAGCAGAAAGAGCAGATGATTGAGCAGAAAGAGCAGATGATTGAGCAGAAAGAGCAGATGATTCGCTCCATGGTTAAGATGCTCTGTAACAATGGAGCATCAATTAATGAGATATCCGAACAATTAGGAATACCTATGGAGCAAATCAAACAATATATCGATTCATAATATGATTGTGATGTCCCGAAAAAGATACGGACATGATAGATTGACTTCTTTCGAAGTTGTGTCTAAACGTTGACAATGCTGCTATTTTCCTATTTTTCGGGCGAGGTTTACTCGCCCGAAAATAGTTTGCTTTGTGTATTACTCCCAAGGTCGTGACCATTGGTTCGGGCAGGCAAACCCTGCCCCTACAGTTGACGATTTGATAGAGTTTACACCTCTTTTCTGTCTTGCAGTAATAAAGCGGATTCTCAAAGAATCAAGCAAAGAATACTTTCTCTTTACTATGCCTGTCTTGTTTTAATGGCTCACCTGCAAAATCTTTTTATGACGGAACAGATTGGATTCTCAGTCTGAACCGTTTAAAAGAAACAACTGATACCAATCCATTAATCATTCGTATCGATGGATTAAAATCGGCAGATGCACCTATCTATTTCGAAAAGAATGTAAATCCAGCTGAATGTGTAGTCTCTACCCTATCTGATATTCAAATAAAGCAAGAATATAGATTCGAAGTGAATTTACAATAATCCTTTTTTTTAAAATAATACAATCTCTTCTTTTTTTGTTGGGCATTCTTATAATGCCCAACAAAAAAACTATTATCTTTACGCTCGTAATTACAAACCCGACACTGATTAAAATTAAATATGAAAAAAAAAACACTACTCTATATTTTAGCTATTTTATTAGTTCAAATCTCTAAAGCTCAATCCTCAGATACCATCTTCATAACAGATTTCGGAGTGAAACCCTATTCGTATGAAAATAGTGTTACTCAAATTCAAGCTGCTATTGAAGCATGTAAACAGAAAGGTGCAAAAGTGTTGTCTTTCGAAAAAGGAAGGTACGATATATGGCCGGAAAGCGCCATGCGAAAAGAATATTATATTTCAAACACATCTACAGAAAGTGAATGCCCTTCAAAGATTAAAACGGTGGGGCTACTATTCGAGAATATACAGAACTTGAAAGTGGAAGGTAATGGTGCTTTATTAATGTTTCATGGAAAAATGACCACCATTGCACTAGATCATTGTCAGGATATCAAATTGGAAGAACTGCATGTCGATTTTGAACGACCAGCCGGTTCTGAATTACGATACATAGCAGTGAACAAGAATTATGTTGATGTGGCCGTACACCGTGATACCAACTATGAAATTGTCGATGGAAAGATAAATCTTTACGGTGAAGGATGGCGTTCCAATAAAAATCATTGCATCGAATATAATCAGGAAACAGAGAGCTTTCATTATAGCCAAGACTGGGATATCTTATCCAATTCGCCGGTACAAGAAATATCTCCGAATTTAATTCGATTTACTATTCCTGCTGATTTTCACCCTAAGAAAGGTAATACATTGACTATTCGTGATGTTGTTCGCGATCAAGTGGGAATGTTTATTCATCAAAGTAAAAATGTGACTTTAAATGGGATGCAAATGCATTATATGCACGGCTTAGGAATTATCAGCCAATATTCTGAAAATATCACGATGAATCAGGTAAAATGTATGCCCAGATCGGAATCGGGAAGATTGTTGGCTGCTTCGGCTGATATGATGCACTTTTCAGGATGTAAAGGAAAAATATTAATTGACGGCTGTTATTTTTCCGGTGCACAAGATGATGGAATCAACATACATGGAACCAATTTGAAGGTAGTAGAAAAAATCAATTCAAATACATTAAATCTACGATTTTCACACGGGCAAAGCTATGGCTTTCAAGCATATTTCCCCGGTGATACTGTCGCTTTTATAAAATCTGCCACCATGCAACGTGGCTCTACTGCTTGCGTCCGGTCTGTTAAGCCGATATCCAATTACATCTGGCAGGTCGAATTTGACCAAAAGACACCTGAATGGCTGGAATTGAATCATGATTGTGTAGAGAATTTAACTTGTACACCTAGTGTAGTAATTCGAAACAACTATTTTACTCGTACCAGCACACGAGGTACATTAGTTACAACACCAAGGAAAGTGGTTATTGAGAACAATATCTATTATAAAACCGGTATGAGCGCCATATTAATAGAGGGTGATGCCGAAGGATGGTTTGAGTCCGGTCCTGTTTGTGATGTACAAATCAGGTCAAATACCTTTATAGACTGTGCTTATAACGGAGGTCCCGGAAACGCTGTTATCGGAATCAATCCGTCTAATTCAGTCATTAATGCAAATAATCCGGTACACAAAAATATTCGCATTGAAAATAATACCTTTAAGATTTTTGATTATCCGGTATTATATGCAAAAAGTACGGAAGGGCTTTCTTTTATTAATAATACAATTGAACGGACAACGCAATTAAAGCCTTCAACAAGCAATAAGAACTTATTCTATTTTAATGGTTGCAATAACGTTAAAATTCAAAATATAATCTATAAAGGAGATATTCTAAATAAAAATATCCAACTAAAAAACATGAAAAGAAAACAGTTGAAGTACTCTTCCGAATTGACCATCCATAGCAAAAACAATTAAATCAGAAACCGTCTGAAGAAAGGAAAAGCACGAAGATGAATAAAGGTTTATTGCTATAAACAGAAATAGAGTGGACAAAAACACCTTTAGATATATTTATATGAATAAAAAGAATTTATTACTGACCACTGCCCTTTTCATCTGCTTAAGCGGGCAAGCCCAACATACGATAAAACTATCAGAACTAGACTTATCTCATATATGGCAAGAGTATGGAAAAGTACAGGACGGAAAATCCGTCACCGGAGAACAAGCAACCATTAATGGAAAGACGTACAATGAAGTGATAGGTACCCATGCTAAAAGTATACTGAAAATAGACCTTCATGGGGATGCTACGCGTTTGCGCTCCCAGATAGGCGTTGCAGACAGTAAAGTCGATATTTCGGACAAGAGCCTGGCCGTCCTTCCATTAGTAAACGGAACAAAACTTTATTTCCGTAAGGAAGGCAATGGCAAGCAATTCCTGGGACTGGCCGGCACCAGTGGCAAAATAGACAAAGGTTCTGTTTGCTTTATCGTGAAAGGAGACGGCAAAGAACTATATAACAGCGGCATCTTGCACGGCAATGAATCGCCTCTATCCATAGATATAGACTTGAAAGGCATCCGTATATTGGAATTATCGGTAGAACCCACCGATGATGGTGCCAGTGGTGACAATGCACTGTGGATTACCCCAACCATTGAATATAAATCGGTACAGCCCGAAACCGTCCATGCGGGATACGCAGGAAAAGGCCCGGAAATGGCGGCCGCCATTTCCCGCAAGCTGGCGGATAAAATCAGCAAACTTCCTGTCTTATCCGTCCCCGTTTCTACGAAAACCGACTTTGATTGGTTGATTACACCCGAAAAAGCCAAAGCAGGCATCTATGCTTCGGCAGACGGTAAAAGCATTATTGTGGCCAACCCGATGGTATCCCGCACCTTCCGGATTTTCCCGAACCTGGCCACAACCAATATCATCAACCGCATGACCGGAGAAAGTATGCTCCGTGCTGTCAGCAGTGAAGGAAGCATACAAATTGATGGCAAGAAGCACTTGATCGGGGGATTGGCCGGACAGCCGGAACGGGCTTACATTGAGGACAAATGGATAGAAAACATGACTACCATTCCCGAATCTTTTTTGGTAGAGGACTTTGAAATAAGTCCTATCAAGGAAGATATAAAATGGGCACGCAGCCGTTGGGCACTCAATAAGGAAGCTGCAACGGGCAGTGAAATCACCTTTACTTTGCGGGGTGACAAGGAACTGAAAGATGTCATTGTGAAACTCCATGTATCGGTATACGATAAAATTCCCGTCATCCGCAAACGGTTCGAAGTGATAAACCAATCCGGTCTGCCTGTCAACATCGACACATTCCAATTGGAATACCTTGCTTTTGCCGAACCTGAATCTCCCGGAGGAGGTGACCCGTCCAAGTTCCTCTTGCCCAACATCCATATAGAAAGCGATTATGCTTGTGCCGGAAGTTTCACGGAAAAAGAAACAGACATTACCGAAAAATGGGTAACCGATCCTGATTATACCTCGCAACGGAACTATTTGATGCAAACCCCTTGCATACTGGAAGTTTCCCCCAAAATGGGGCCCGATCAAGCCGTACCGTCCCAAGGCACTTTCCGTTCTTTCAGTGTGTACGAAATGCCGTTCGACAGCTACGACCGTGAACGTAAAGGACTGTTTACCCGCAAAATGTACCGCACCATTGCACCTTGGACTACGGAAAATCCCATCTTCATGCATCTCACCTCAATCAATCCGGAAACAGTGTACCGTGCCATCGACCAATGTGCCGAAACCGGTTATGAGATGATTATCCTGAGTTTCGGTTCGGGTCTGAATGCCGAGGACATCTCGGATGCCAACATCGCCAAATACAAAGCATTCGTGGACTATGCCCGCAACAAAGGCATCGAAATGGGATGTTACTCCCTGCTTGCCAGCCGCTGGATCAGTGACGAAGTGGATGTCATCAATCCGAAAACCGGGAAACGTGGCGGCATGACATTCGGCAGCTCTCCCTGTCTGTGCAGTGACTGGGGTTATGAATACTTCCATAAAATAAAGACATTCTTCGAGAAGACCGGAATGCGCTGCTTTGAACATGACGGCTCTTATCCGGGAGATTTCTGTGCCTCAACCGTCCATCCCCACCATAAAGGACTGAAAGACTCACAATGGAACCAATTCTATAAGGTAACGGAACTTTATCATTGGATGTGCGAAAACGGAATCTACCTCAATGTCCCCGACTTTTATTTCCTGAACGGCTCTACCAAAGTAGGAATCGGCTACCGTGAAGTCAACTGGTCATTGCCGCGCGACCGCCAGCTTATCCATACCCGGCAACTGAACTATGACTGTACATTCGAACGTATTCCTTCCTCATTGTGGAGCTTTGTTCCATTGGTGGAATACCAGGGAGGTGGAGCAGCGGCCACACTGGAACCGCTGAGTGAACATTTATACGAATACAAAACACTGATGTTCCAAAATTATGGTGCAGGAGTACAAGCCTGCTACCGCGGCCCGCGTCTGTATGATACTCCCGAAACAAAAAAAGCAGTAGTGGAAATCATCAGCTGGTATAAGAAATACCGGAACATATTGAACAGTGACATCATCCACTTACGCAAACCGGATGCCCGCGACTGGGATGGTATCATGCACGTCGCTCCTGCCGGAAAAGAAAAAGGGCTGGCCATGTTCTATAACCCTACCGACAAGGAAATGACACGTGACATCCAACTTCCGCTTTACTATACCGGACTGACAAAGACAGCCCGCATCCGCGAACAGGAAGGCAAGCCGGCAACTTATACCTTGAACAGGGACTATACGGTGAACTTTATCGTCAGAATTCCGGCAAGAGGATATACCTGGTATGTCATAGAATAACTCCCGTACAGATACAAACTTCCCCCAAGCCTACGCTTCAAAACAGCCGTACACTTGGGGGAAGATGCTATATCGGAACAGAAGTGCCCTGCTCTATTTTTCTATAATAGCCTTTGCTTTCTCCAAAGCCACATTGATATTAGGACAGATATTTTCTTTTCCCAGCAATTCATTAAACCCTGCTTTTTCAAGGATTTGATGCACCTTTTCATTCACACCCGAAAGCACGATCCGGATATTCTCCTTCTTCGACATTTCACAGAGATTGGTCAGATTGTGGATACCTGTAGAGTCAATGAACGGCACTTTACGCATACGTACGATCCGCACTTTGGGGCGGTCGCCCAGTTCGGACATGATTTCCTCAAACTTGGTGGCGATACCAAAGAAGTAGGGGCCGTTGATTTCATAGACTTCCACACCTTCGGGAACCGTAAGATGTTCTTCATGCACTTCCAGGTCGGATTCATTATTGGGGTCGATTTCATTCTTGATAACCGATATTTCTGTGGTTTCCATAACGCGTTTCATAAACAATACGCAGGCAATGACCAGACCCACCTCAATGGCTATCGTCAAATCAAAGATAACGGTCAGGAAGAAAGTGATCAGCAGCACGGTGACATCCGATTTCGGATTCTTCAGCAGTGCCTTGAAGGTACGCCAGCCGCTCATATTATAAGATACAATGACCAGTACACCTGCCAGACAGGCCATCGGGATGTATTGTGCCAGAGGCATCAGGAACAAAAGAATCAGTAATAGGACAATGGCATGGATGATACCCGCAACAGGCGTCTTTCCCCCATTGTTGATGTTGGTCATGGTACGTGCGATGGCTCCGGTAGCGGGAATACCTCCGAAGATGGGCGCCAGGATATTGGCCGCACCCTGTGCTATCAGTTCGGTATTGGAATCGTGTCGGTCGCCAATCACACCATCGGCTACGGCAGCAGACAGTAATGATTCTATCGCTCCCAATACGGCAATAGTGATAGCCACCGGAAACAGGTTCTTGATAGCTTCCCAGTTTAACTCGGGTACTGTTGCATCCGGCAGTTGTGCCTGGATGGTAAAACGGTCGCCGATGGTGTCGATACAAGTGATTCCGCCGTATGTCTTCATCAAGTATACGGCAATAGTCACTACAATGATGGCAATGAGCGATCCGGGAATCTTTTTCGAGAATCGGGGAGTCAGCGCGATGATCAGGACACTGACTATGCTGACAATGGCGTTCCACCAGTTTACCGTATCAAAGTGACGGAAATAAATCATCCATTTGCCGATGAAGTCTCCCGGCACTTTTTCTCCTCCGAAGTCCAGACCGAAAATATCGGCAATCTGTGTCGTAAAGATGGTGACGGCGATACCACTGGTAAAGCCGACAATGATGGGATAAGGAATGAACTTGATGACAGCTCCCAGTTTAAACACTCCTAATAGAATAAGGAGTACACCCGCCATCAGGGTGGCCACTGTCAGTCCGCTGATACCGTATTCCTGGATGATACCATAAATAATCACGATAAATGCTCCGGTAGGTCCGCCTATCTGTACCTTGCTACCTCCTAATAAAGAGATGATAAATCCTGCCACGATGGCGGTGATGATACCTTTTTCCGGAGAAACTCCCGAAGCGATACCGAATGCGATAGCTAATGGAAGTGCAACTATACCTACGATAATACCGGCCATGAGGTCGGCCATAAAGCTCTCTTTCGAATAATTCTGTAGGGTAGTGAAGAGCTTCGGTTTGAATTCAAATGCTTTCATTTATTAACAACTTTATGCTATGATTTTAAACGAGTTGCAAAAGTAGATAAAATAAATGTATAAATTAAGGTATTGTTGTATTTAAATTCTTATTTTTGCTGTTTATAGGGTGTTTTGTTAATAGTAATGGTGCGTTGGGCGGTGGAATCATTTGTGATACTGACGGTGTCTTCTTTTGTAATGCGCGAATAGTTTGATGATGATTTTCATAATGGAAAATGTGAATGTTGTTATGAACACAAATGTAGGTGTTCTTGTTTCTTTTATATAAAGAGAACGTTTAATTAAATATAAAAATATAATTGTAACGAATACAATTTTGAAATAAAATATATATCTTTGCATCATCAACAGATGATCAAAATAATACTAACTAATAAAACTAACAATTATGGCTAAGAGCGTAAAAGGTACACAGACAGAGAAAAATCTGCTGACTTCATTTGCAGGTGAATCACAGGCTAGAATGCGTTATACTTACTTTGCAAGTACAGCAAAGAAGGAAGGTTATGAACAAATAGCTGCTATTTTTACAGAAACAGCCGATCAGGAAAAGGAACATGCCAAACGTATGTTCAAATGGTTGGAAGGTGGTATGGTAGAAATTACTGCCAGCTATCCTGCCGGTATCATTGGCACCACTATGGAAAATCTGAAAGCTGCCGCTGCCGGTGAAAATGAAGAATGGACTACTGATTATCCTCATTTCGCCGATGTAGCCGATCAGGAAGGTTTCCCTGCTATCGCTACGATGTACCGCAGAATCGCTGAAGCTGAAAAAGGTCATGAAGAGAGATACTTGGCTTTATTGAAGAATGTGGAAGAAGGCACCGTATTCAAGAAAGCGGAAGAAACGGTATGGCAGTGCCGTAACTGTGGCTACATTTATGTTGGTACGGAAGCTCCCGAAGTATGTCCCGCATGTCTGCATCCGCAAGCTTATTTCGAGGTGAAGAAGAATAATTATTGATCGGAATAGAACTGTCCGTTCATTACGAATCCGGTTTCTCAGAAAAGGAGAAACCGGATTTTTTTATGCTTGTAGGGTCAGAGTATCATATTTTTTCTAACCGAGAATTTTACGATTGCCATTGCCTGGATATTGGTGACAGGCAAGTCCATCGGTTCGTGATGCGGATTATAGCTTACCAGTTTGATAAAACCGGGCTTTTCCGATTTATTGATGTATTTCACTGCCAGATAGTCGTCTCCGTCTATATGGAATGAAACCAGGTACATCTCACCATAGATAAGATAGTCCATGCTGCTGATTTCCTTGAATCCGATGATATCTCCCGATTTCAGGATAGGATACATACTGTCACCACTGACATATACGGCGCCGTCACATCTGGGAATACTGGGGATGATGATCTTTCCCACTATATATTGTTGTTTGTTGGTGAGCAATGTCTTTAAATTAGCTGCCGCCGCTATATCATAGAGGTCCACACTGCGGTCGTCAGTTGCTTCTACTGTTTTAGAATTGTGAAGAATTTCCACTTCTCCTTTTACAGGGTCGTTCTCACAGTATTTTTCGTGGCGCATCGGAGTTCCTTTTCCCGTTAACAACCAGTTGTAGTCCACCTCTTTTAATTTTTCCAACAATAGCGGGAAGTCAATGCTGTTACGTACACTCCAATTACAAAGTGTAGAGCGTGATATGCCTAGAAATGCGGCCAGTTCCGTATCTGTCTTGAATCCCATCGCTATTTTGGCACGTTTCACTATGTCAGATACATTCAGTAGCTTATCCATATTTTAATTGGGGATTTTATGATCATTATGTTTCCTCTATAAAAACAAACTTGTATTTCCGTAGCAAATATAGAAGATAAGTTTTAGATTTCAAAACAATAGAGCAATAATTTTCTTTTTAAATGAAATGAATAAGGAATGATTAGTTAATTTTATAGATAAAATAGGTGGAAATAGATCTTTAGACTGAAAATTGATTTTCGTTAATAAAACAATCTGTCTAAAAATTAACGCAATGTTTGATAAATATGTATTCAATATGAAAAATACTTGTACCTTTGCATTGTGGTTAAGATAAAGAAAAGAATCACTCAAATAACAGATAACTAATAATTCAAACGGTCATGAATACACACACTCAAACAACCATGAAACAAGCTTCAGTAGGCTCTAATCATATTTGTAGCCATTGTAAACGGGAACTTCCGGTGTCGGATTTTTATTTCAATAGTAAAAAACAGTGTTATGACAATTATTGCAAGGAATGCCGTAAACTGAGCAGTCGTAAGCAGCGTGAAAACAAGTTGTGTTTACCTATTGTGAACTATACGTGTCATTATCCTGTCATTACTCGGACAGATGACGGGCAGTTACGTATGCTGCTTATCCTTCAAGCTTTGCAAAAAGTACGTGAAAGTATGGCGCGTAAATTGAAAAAACAGCATGAAAGGGAATTTAAGGAGTTTGAATAAAGGCAATTCAGACTATTTGATACAATGATTATACAAATCTAAAACAAGGACTTACTAAACTATCTATTTTTATGCAAACTACTGATTGGTTCGTGGCGGATGGTTTCGCTGCGGAGGGAGGATTGTACGTTCACTTCCGGAATATTGGAACGTATCTGTTGCCGCTTACTATATTGTATAGTAGAGTGCTGTCCTTACATTTTATGAATGGGGATTCTCGCGGTCCTCCGTTTCTCATAACTTGATTATCAATTATTTATAAACTATTTATTTCTAACTAAACTAGAGGAGGATAAAACTATGACAACTAAAAAAACTACTTGGGACATTATTTTGAAAGTGATCATTGCAGTTGCTTCGGCCATTGCGGGGGCGCTGGGGGCGAATGCTATGAATTTGTAGAAGATTGAATTTAATCTTCCTTTCGGCAGATTCATTAAAATGATTATGGATCTGCCGGATAATATTATTCTTATATGATTTAACGACTAATTATTAAAAAAGAAATTTATGAAAAGAGCTTTATTGTTTCTTATAACATTTCTGTATATAATATTCATATATGGACAGAATGTTCCTTATACCCATGATTCGGCTGGAAACCGTATTAAAAGAGGAGGAGCGTTGACTTTTGATTGGAGCAGAGCTGACATCAGTCCTTTAGTTTCAAGAAGTGTTTTACCCATTACTTACCAATCTGACGCTCCTGATCCTTACCGTTCATTAAATACCACTTTACAGGTAGGTAGAACAGAGGGAAATGCTAGTGTTTCAGATTTAGGAGCTGCTATTTATCAGATTCCGATTAAAGTTGTGGATGGTACTAACGGGATGCAGCCACAATTATCAGTCGGTTATAATAGCCAGTCCGGTAATGGTATTATGGGATATGGATGGGGGTTGTCCGCTTCCTCATATATAATGCGTGTAGGCAAGAATTATTATTATGACGGAGCAGCTGACGAGATAAAACTGACTACCGCTGATAATTTGATGCTTGATGGACAGCGGTTGATACGCACTTCCGGCACCAATATGGTTGTAGGCTCTGTTTATGCTTGTGAAAAAGAGGATTATAGTATCGTTGAGTATGTTACGATCAATTCCAAAGATGCTTTTCGAGTACGTACAAAAGATGGAATGGTTTATGAGTATGGGATAAATACGGATTCCAATATACGCGCCCAAAATGCTTCCTGTGCTTTGTATTGGCTTTTGTCAAAGGTAACAGATCGATATGGTAATTATATGTTGTATCATTATAATGTAAATGCTACAACAGGAGAGTTTTATCTTTCCAGCATAGAATATACAGGCAACACCAATGAAAATGTATCCCCATATAATAAGGTAGAGTTTTCTTATGATGATCGTAATGATACCATGGAATCTTATGTTGCTGGGAATGTTATTACTCAGAAGAAATTACTTGTTTCTATTAAATGTCTGTCTGATGGGGTAGTGATCAAGGAGTATAAGTTTAAATACCTGTTTGATCAATATTACTCTAAATTAAGTGAGGTTGAAGAGTATGGGCGAAATGGGGCTAGATATAATTCAACTATTGTTGACTGGGGTGATTATGATGGAAATAATTCCAAGTATGCCCAAGAATACTTTTCCGGTGTAGATGTGTCACGTGAAGGAATTTATCCAGATTTTCTTGATTTTGACGGAGATGGCAAAGCGGATATGATGACTTATCCGACGAAAAGTTCCTATTCCTCATCCGACAATGCTGTATTATATCAGGCCTATTCACCGTATGGAGATGTTTCTTTCTCTAAAAAGTGCACTTTACCCTTATGTAGCGATTTTCAAGCTTTACGTTATGCTGATTTGAACGGTGACGGTAAGATGGATGTCATACGTATTCAGAAGGTTGGTAAAAATAATTATCGTTTTGATTTTTATTTATTCAATGGGTCTTCTTTTGTTGAATCAGGCGGTTTTAATAATAGTGATTCACGTATATTGACAGGTGATTTTAACGCTGATGGAAAGACGGAAGTGCTGACTAGGAACGCTAAAGTTTATAACCAAAGTGCAACGGAGATTGCATCCGGAGGAATTGATAATTGGGGGACAGACTATGTTTCTAGTTATCCGAATAATAATTATCTGGTAGACTTTAATGGTGACGGAAAGACAGATGTCTTGACAATGAGTGGTAGTGCCTGCTGGGTTTATACTTTGAATGGAGGAACATTTACCAAACTTACTTCATTCAGCAATTCAGAACTTCGTAATTGGAATTTCAATTATTTCGGTGATTTTAACGGTGACGGAAAGACTGATGTGTTATGCCAAAGTTCTAGTAATTTTTCCACTGTTACTTTGTTTCTTTCTACGGGCAAAACATTTATAAAAAAGCAGATAGTAAACCATGACATCAAAGCAAAAGTGCTTGTAGGTGATTTTAATCGGGATGGCAGGCATGATATTCTTCATCTAGAGCCAATTACCGGCAATAAGCTTAAAATAAAGATTGGCACTTTTAATGGAACTAATTTTGATAATGAATATTATACTACGTCTTTGATGACAAATGGATTGATCAATGACGATACTCAGACTGGACAGTCAAATCTAGCGGTAGCCGATTTTGATGGTGACGGTCGTTCGGAATTCATTATGGGCGCATACGCAGATATGAATCTGTTGTATCAGTTCAATGACAAGATGAATCTGCATGTCAAGTCGATAGTGGATGGCTATAATAGCCGCGTTTCTTTTGACTATATGCCGATAACGCAAGGAGCTTATACGGAAACGGCAGATGCTGTCACTTTCCCGGTAGTAAAGATGAAAGCTCCACTGTATGTGGTCTATTCCCAAAACTTGAATGCTGATGGATATTATCAGAATTTTTCATATAAGTATAAAGACTTATGTGTGCATAGACAAGGTAAGGGTATTTTATGTTTTAAGAATATAAGTGTAACCAATAATTCAAGAAATATTGAAGTTATAAGTGATTATAACATAGACGAAGACTATTATTTTTCGTATATGTATCAACAAATTAAACAGAAAACAGATAGAACTGAAGTTTCGCTTATGTTTTTTGCAAATAAAATTCTGCCAGGTACTGGGAAACGTTATGAACTACAACCATTTGTGAAGATAGAGCAAGATCATCTTAAAAATACATTTATAAATACTGTTTATAAGGATTATGAATATGGTTCTCCCAAATTTATTGGTATAATGTGGGGAAATGATATCATAGAAGAAAAAACGATTGAATATAAAAATGTATTTGGTAATCAACGTATGTTAGGACTCCCGTTGAATGTTACGATTAAGAAGCAAAGAACAGGTGAATCTGATTGGATAGAAAAGGTTGTCAATACATACGATAATAATAACCGTTTGACAAATAAGGTATCATATACCAAAGACGGTATGAAGAAAGTTTCTGAGGAAATTTATGGTTATGATAGTTTTGGGCACATGGTAAGTAAGTCTGTTAAATCTTACAGTTCATCAGACGCTGTTACTACAACTTATAATTATTCATCCAATGGTCAGCATTTGGTAGAAGAAATTTCTCCATTCGGTCTTAAGTCAGGATTTTCATATACTCGTGGCTTATTGACTTCATCAACAGATATCAGAAATAACAACACAACTTATGAGTATGATGATATGGGGAATCTAGTTAAAGTGATTTATCCGGATAATATTGTTAGAAACATTACTTTGGGCTGGAATCAGTCTGTTCCTCAATCACTGTATTATGTGCAGGTCACGCAAACGAATGCTCCGACTGTAGTATCCTATTATAATGCTTTTGGTGAGGTGGTTAGAAAAGGAGAAACACAATTTAACGGGACAATGATTTATGAAGATCATGTTTATGACTCAAAAGATATGTTGCAAAAGAAATCTATGCCATTTACAGGCAGTTCGGCTTCTTTGTGGAATACATATTCTTATGATTCCTTCGACAGACCCACACAAATAATGTTTGCTTCAGGAAACCAACAGACCTATTCATATTCCGGAACTTCAGTAACGGAGACCAAAGATGGAATATCAACAACTCGTGACTATGATCCGCAAGGTAATCTTTTGACTGTTACAGACTCTAACGGTACAATTACTTATTCATATTTGGCAAATGGCAATGTCGAGTCTGTTAAAGTTTCCAATGATATATCTACATCTTTTACGTATGATGATTGGGGACGTAAAACTTCTATAAATGATCCGGCAGCTGGTATTAAGACATTCGGTTATGATCAATATGGAAATGTGAATAGAATGACGGATGCAAATAATAAAACGGTGAGCTATGTTTATGACAAATATGGTAAATTGTTGTCAGAAACAACACCGGAGTTTAGCGTTACCTATAGCTATGATCCACATTATCCAGTTATTACTGCTGTTTCTAATACGAATGGAACTTCTGCTACCTATACCTACGATAAATATGGCAATGTATTGACTGATAAACAAGTAGGAATGGATGGTAAATGGTTGCAGAAGACTTACTCTTATGTTAACGGAATCTTGACAGCGACCGGTTATCAATCGCAGGCCGAAGTAATAGGAACTGAGAATTATACTTATGCTAATGGGCATCTGAAAACGATAAAACTGGGTACTAATACTATTTGGGATTTGCAATCTGCTGATAATTTCGGGAATCCGACCAAAATTGTTACAGGAACTGTTACCCGGAATTATACCTATAATCAATATGGCGTGCCTACAGGGCGAAGTTCGCTTTCTTCTTCCGGAGGAACGATTCAAAACAGCACTTATGCTTTTGATTTGGGCAAAGGCAACTTGAGTTCTCGTAAGGACAATACACGTAATCTGACAGAAAATTTTACGTATGATGCAGTGAATCGGTTGACGGGCTATAAAGGCGCTACGGTCAGTTATGATGCTATCAGTAATATAACTAATAAGACTGATGCAGGGATCATGCAATATGATAAATATCGCATAAGTAACATTGCTCCTGTCTCTTCGGTTTCAACGGCACAGGCGAAACCACAGAGTGTGACTTACACTTCATTCATGCGTCCCGGTACAATTTCAGAAAATGGTTATCAGGCTACATTCTCATATAATGCAGATTATGACCGTGTAAAAATGCAGATTACTAAAAATGGTAGTAATTATTTGACGCGTCATTATTTGGGCAATGTGTATGAAATAGACGAAAAAGTTGGTTCTTCAAAAGAAAAGCTTTATCTTGGCGGCGGTTATTACCATTCTCCCGCGGTATATGTGAAGGAGAACGGGGTTTGGCGGTTGAATTATATCTGTCGCGACTATCTCGGTAATATTACGCATATAACTGATAATTCCGGTAAGCTGCTTGCCGAATATAGTTATGATGCATGGGGGCGGATGCGTAACCCGGTCAATCAGAATGTTTACCTTCCGGGCAGCGAGCCTGACCTTTTGTTGGGCCGTGGCTATACAGGACATGAACATTTGTCGGTCTTTGGTTTGATTAACATGAATGCGCGGCTGTATGATCCGGTGCTTGGTCGTTTTCTTTCTCCTGATCCTTTTGTGCAGTTGCCTGACAACTTACGTTCGTTGAACCGTTACGGTTATGGCATGTGTAATCCGCTTTGCTATGTGGATGAGAATGGTGAGTTCTGGTGGATAGTTGCCGCTGCCGTAATTGGTGGTGCTGTGAATGTTGCAATCCATTCCGATCAGATAAACAGCGTTGGTGCTTTCTTCGGTTATTTCGGCGTAGGTGCTGCTGCCGGTGCTTTGGGAGCAGTAACCGGTGGCGCGATAGCCGGTGCTGTCGGTGGACTTTCCGGAGTGGCTGGCGGTGCTATCATCGGAGCGGGTAGTGGTGCTGTCAGTGGTGCTGTGTTTGGTGCAGGCAATGCTGCCATGGCTGGAGGAAACTTTGGTGATATAATGAGTGGCGGCTTGTCCGGTGCAGCTTCCGGCGCTCTTTCGGGTGCTGTTACGGGTGGTGCTTTCGGTGGTGCTGTTTCTTACTTCAAAGGTCAGAATGTTTGGACCGGTGCGGATGTTGCGGCAGGCAGAAGCCAGTTTTCTTTCAAGAATACGCCGGTGGCAGGTGGAGTGAAAGCTCCTAAGGTGGCGGTAGAACCGGATGTGATGCCGAAAGCTACGGAACCGTCTAAACCTGTTGGAAATGCAACAAATGAATACTCTATAACTACTAATGATAAAATTTCGACTCCTGTGATGGAGGGTGAAAAAAGTTTATCTCTTAGACCGTTGAAAATAGAGGGATATAATTCTAGACTTGATTTGCAAGGTGATCTTTATCATACCTATCCACGTTCTTTTGATAAACAGATTTTAGAACATGGTGACATTTTTGGTATTAGAGGAAATAGTCAAATGATGGTTGCTCCAGGTACTATTAATGGGGTTGAAGGAGTTTATACATTAGGAATAAATTCGAATACGGGAATTGTATATCATAGGGCATTTTATGATTGGGATTCTTTTATGAAAACCTTTAAATTTCCCTTTATACCTTAAATAAATTTTAGTCATGAGAGTATGTCAAAACTAAAATAAGTTATTATTTTGCCTTTCTGAACATTTGTGTAGAATCTGAATATAACTTCATGTTTTAATCTTCTTGAGGCAAACTATATGATAATGCTATTGAACTTTTGACATAATCTCATGTCGGAATCTTAAAACGAATTGGTTATATTATTAAGATTAAAAAATGATGGAACAAATTGTATTTTATAATTCAGAACGGGAATCAATAGTACAATGTTATAATTTCCGTTGTGAAAGACGTATGGAAGATAATATCTTGCAATTTGATTTGCAGGCGCAAACCTCGATATTTAATGTGTCAGGACCTTATAAAGCAAGTATTGTTGAGTTACAGAAGTTTAAAGAGCAACTAGATTCTTTATATGTTGGGCATCTTCAAAAAGTGGCATTCATTTCGATGGATAAACTTCTGCATATAGAATTAGAATTGGAAAGAACAGGACGTATTAAACAGCATTTTTCTATCTGGAAAGATCAAACGATGCATAATGGCTTAACTTTGGAAACTCATTTTGATCAAACCTTTTTGCCGGAGCTGTCCGATAGTATAGGAAAAACAGTGGACTCTGTTCAGCTTACCAGTGAAATTATTATGAATAACCACAATCAGTTTTGTTCAATCTGTTTATTTAATTTTGAAGTTATAGAATATTCAGAATATATTCGCTTTAAGGTAGAACTGAAAGATTCATTCTTTCATCTATTGACAGACTGCGAAATGGATATGAGTGAGTTGCTTTGTTTTAAGGAAGAACTCACTTTGATAATTAAAGGTAAAACAAAGGAAATTAGTTTATCTCCCTTAGGTGAGTTTTGGTCTATAAGGTTTATTAGGTTGAGAGATAAAATAATAGTGAAAGGTGATGTTTATGACAAGCAATTTCCTCAAAATAATCTAATCTTTCGTTGGATTGTGAATCAGGATTGGTTATCAGAGTTACAAAAGCAGATTGGGAAGGCTTGAAGTTTTCGGTAAACCCTGTACAGGCCCATATATAGTAGTCTATAAACATTATTTTTAACAAATCTATAAGATGAAAAATTTGAGACGAGAAATAAAGAACTGTTTGGCAAAACGGCTTTTGCCTTTTGGATTTGTTCCGAAAGGAAAGTATGCTCGATTTGTACGTACCAAAGCCAATACAGTGCAAATTATAGGATTAGGATTTTCAAATGGAAGTAGAAATGTTACGGCAGATATGAATGTCTTATATCCAAATATAAATGAGATAATGGTTAAACTGGGAGAATACGACCTGATGAAAGCATATCAGGGTATGGTTACCGGAACTATGGGAATGCTTATGCCTGAAACTGAAGTGCCAAGAGGTTATAAGGAATGGCATTTTAGAAAAGAAGATATGCCGGATTCATTGGATGCTACTATAGATGAAATGATATCCGATATCGTTCAATATGGATTTCCTTATTTCGATGAGTTGTTAGATGGAGAGGTACTGCTGGATAAACTACTGTCGGATCCGAGTCAAAATAGATATCTTTGTTTTGGAGTGGACAAACTTATTCCTGTACTTTATCATCTGCGCGGAGAAGATGCTTTAGCAATGGATTACATAAAAAAAACTATTCAGAAGGAGGGTGAATGGCCTTCGAAGGAGGAGATGGAGAAATTGCTGTCCATGGGTGATATTGTAATCATCGGTAATCAATCGGTCAGTATGAATGACTATCTCGCCTTTGCCAGAAACTTTAAGAAGTTTATAGAAGCAGGTCATTAACCTACTGAACTCTCTAATTGTGAAAAGACGGCAGACGTATTAAAACATACCTGCCGTCTTTTGCATCAGTAGGGTCTCGGCTATATACTCATTATTTTTTAATTAGATGAATGACAATGAAAGAATTGAAAAGAAAAATTAGGGATCTTCTAAGTGAGAAGTTATCTAAATACGGATTTCGGCGTAAAAAAGATTGGGATATAATTCGAATTATAGACAATAATATTGTCCAAATTATAGCTCCTAGCCTTTCTTCCCATAATGAGAAACATACAATCTATATTGGAATAATAGTGGGTGTCATTTACAAAAATATAGATGAAATAGCTGTAAAACTTGGTGAACAGAGTCGTTTGAAATATTATTCTCCCATGGTTGCTACACCTATAGGTAACCTCTTCCTTGAAATAGAGTATATGGAATGGCGTTTTACTCTAAACGACAGTGATGAACAGATTGAGAGAAATATTGAAGAAATGGTTGATATTATTGTACAATATGGTCTCCCTTATCTTCAAAAGATTTCCGAAATAGATTTTTTTATTGAGAATATGTTCAAAGTAAATCGTCGGTTTTATTTGCCTATCCTTTATTATTTATATGGCAGGAAGGAACAGGCCCTTGAATATATAGACAATGTGATAAAAGAACTTTCTTCGCGCCCTGCTATGGATGAAGATTATAGAGCAATCATGGAACTGCACGGCATAGAGCCGGAAGTGACTGTTGACAATCGGGAATTGGAAGCTTACATGCCTTTTGTCGAAAGATTCCGTAAGTTGGTAAATGAAAAGGGTTAACCCCCAATCAGGTATAGTGTTATAAGGTGGTAGTTGTTATAAAAGACGGCTACCACCTTTTATTTATATTGAAGGAGTTGGTTCTTCAAAAGAAAAGCTTTATCTTGGCGGCGGTTATTACCATTCTCCTGCGGTATATGTGAAGGAGAACGGGGTTTGGCGGTTGAATTATATCTGTCGCGACTATCTCGGTAATATTACGCATATAACTGATAATTCCGGTAAGCTGCTTGCCGAATATAGTTATGATGCATGGGGGCGGATGCGTAACCCGGTCAATCAGAATGTTTACCTTCCGGGCAGCGAGCCTGACCTTTTGTTGGGCCGTGGCTATACAGGACATGAACATTTGTCGGTCTTTGGTTTGATTAACATGAATGCGCGGCTGTATGATCCGGTGCTTGGTCGTTTTCTTTCTCCTGATCCTTTTGTGCAGTTGCCTGACAACTTACGTTCGTTGAACCGTTACGGTTATGGCATGTGCAATCCGCTTTGCTATGTGGATGAGAATGGTGAGTTTTGGTGGATTGTTGCGGCTGCCGTAATTGGTGGAGTTGTGAATGCTGCAATTCATTCCGACCAGATAAACAGTGTGGGTTCTTTCTTCGGTTATTTCGGCGTAGGTGCTGCTGCCGGCGCTTTGGGAGCAGTAACCGGTGGCGCGATAGCCGGTGCTGTTGGTGGACTTTCCGGAGTGGCTGGCGGTGCTATCATCGGAGCGGGTAGTGGGGCTGCTAGTGGCGCTGTGTTTGGTGCAGGCAATGCTGCCATGGCTGGAGGAAACTTTGGTGATATATTGAGTGGCGGCCTGTCCGGTGCAGCTTCCGGCGCTCTTTCCGGTGCTGTTACGGGTGGTGCTTTCGGTGGTGCTGTCTCTTATTTCAAAGGTCAGAATGTTTGGACCGGTGCGGATATTGCAGCAGGCAGGAGTCAGTTTTCTTTCAAGAATACGCCGGTGGCAGGTGGAGTGAAAGCTCCTAAGGTGGCGGTAGAGCCGGATGTGATGCCGAAAGCTAGCCAGCCTTCCAAGCCGATGGCATCGGTAGAACAGGCTTCCGAGATGAGCATGAGCTTAAAAACGGTAACAGAACAAACAGGGTCTAACTATACGCGCTTTATTGTAGAGCCTAACGGGGTTATACATGACATGAAACCAACAATAGATAGAATCAATACTGGGAAATTATATAGTTTTAGAAATGATGGTGCTGTTTATTATAATAAAGACGCTTCTTTGCCATCTTTATCAGGTGATAATGTATATAAAGAATATGTGCATCTTATTAATCCACAGTCGGCAACTAGGCCGGGACCCATGAGGGTCATTGTGGGGAATGATGGCAAATGGTTTACCCCTGACCATTATTTGACAATTATAAGGATCGAATTTTAAATAAATAGAAAAAAAATGAAGGGAATATTTTTTGTAGAAAATAGTAATGAATATAGAGCACCAGACACATATCTAGCCTATGTTTCTCCTGTTGATGATGTTCAGGATTTATATGTGAAACTTGCTGAAACTTTAGACTTTCCCAATTACTTTGGGGAAAACTGGGATGCATTAATAGATTTTTATCGAGATTTTACTTGGATAGAACAAAAAGCTATTGTTATTTTCCATGAAAATTTATCTGGATTATCGGATTTAGAACTGGAGAAATATTTGGGATGTGTTTTGATTTGTCTTGATACATGGAGTGATGGCTTGGAACATTGTATTTCATTCGTCTTTTCCCATCAAGATGAAAGGAGAATTTTCCATATTCTATCAGATAAAATGAATGAGATGAGGAATGTATGATGTTTAGTGACGAAAACCGGTCTCATTTTTTATAGATAAACAAATTATTTACTGCTCTAGCATGGATACTTTCATGTTAGAGCAGTTCCTTGTTTCAAGGAGTAGAATATTTGGATTGTAGCGGATGTTGTTGTAGGCAGAAGTCCGTTTTCTTTCAAGAATACGCCGGTGGAAGGTGGAGTGAAAGCTCCTAAGGTGGCGGCAGAGCCGGATGTGATGCCGAATGCCAGCCAGCCTTCCAAGCAGATGGCATCTGCAACCCCTAGTGCTCCATAGCTACACCCGGTAATGCTATGGCTCCTTATGCAAAAGGGCAAGTCGGTGTTAAACAAGCTATGGATGATTTTGTAAAGGAAGGAGGTACTGTTCTGCATGAAGAAGTTACAATTGAATTAAATGGAGTGCGCAACAGATTTGATTTTGTTGGAGTTAAGAATGATATTCCATATCTATTTGAGATAAAAAACGGACCTAATGTTGGGCTGACTCCTAATCAAAAAATCAATTTGCCTCAATTGATGCAGAATAAACCAGCGTTTATTCCAGTAGGTAAAAATGCGATGAAGATAAAACTTCCAAACTTTACAGTAGGTCAACCATATTCAGAGCCATATATAGTTGTTTTTAAACATTATTTTTAATTTAATGATGAAAGAGTTTAAGAAGAAAATTAAAGGTCTGCTAAACGACAGACTGTCCGAGTACGGATTTCAACCGAAACAAGATTGGTTCAATACCCGATTAGTTGATGACAATGTGTTTCAAATTATCGACTATGGTACTGCTTCTCGGGGAGAGAAACATGTTATTTATATAAGTATGTCGGTTGGTGTGACATATAAAAATGTAAATAAGTATACAATAATATGCAATGATTATGATTATGTGAAACTTCATGCTGCTATGGTAGGTAAGACTTTGGGAGAACTATTGCCTCAAAAGGAATATAAGGATTGGCGGTTTGCTTTGGGTGATAACGATGACGTGATTCAACAGAATGTTGACGAAATGGTGAATTTAGTAGTGCAATACGGGTTTCCTTATCTTCAGAAACTTTTGGATGTTGATTTCTTAATTGAAAAAATGTACAAATACAGAACTCTAATTCCTATTTTTTATTATTTATATGGCAGGAAGGAACAGGCCCTTGAATATATAGACAATGTGATAAAAGAACTTTCTTCGCGCCCTGCTATGGATGAAGATTATAGAGCAATCAGGGAACTGTACGGCATAGAGCCGGAAGTGACTGTTGATAGCCGGGAGTTGGAAGCTTACATGCCTTTTGTCGAGAGATTCCGTAAGCTGGTAAATGAAAAGGATTAACCTCTAATCAGGTATAGTGTTATAAGGTGGTAGTTGTTATAAAAGGCGGCTACCACCTTTTATTTATAATGAAGGAGTTGGTTCTTCAAAAGAAAAGCTTTATCTGATTGATTGGAATAGAACTGCCCGTTCATAACGAGAGGATTTAGGATTCACCCTCTTCTTTATACTTTCCGGATAAGAGCATTATGGAATTGTTTAGCGATGCCACATAGCTGGCGGCAGGAGGTAGAAACTTGTCTGAATCCTCCTTGCCGGAATCATCTGCCGTTTGAATAGTCTGAACATAGTATACTTATCGGTGATATGACTTGAAAAGATACCTCACAAAGCCTTTTCCTTCCAACGTCCAGCACCTGTTGGACGCATATTCAACAAGCACCGGACGTATATCCGACAAGTGGCGGACACATATCCGGCACTCGTTGGAAATAACTTTTTATACCGGCTTTAATTCATTTCCGCCACAGGCGGACTGTTCCTTTTCCCGTTAACGAACTCTCCCGGTTTCATGCCGAACTGCTTCTGGAAGCATTTGGAGAAATAAGAAGGGTTATTGAATCCTACCATATAGCAGATTTCATTGATGCGGTATTTGTTTTCCGCCAGCAGGGCCGCCGCTTTTTTCAAGCGTACCACCTGAATCAGTTCGTTTGGGGTAATATTGGCCAATGTCTTTATCTTGCCAAACAGGCGGGAACGGCTGATGCACAACTGTTCGGCCAGGAAATCTACGGATAATTCCGGATTGGAGAAATTCTCTTCTATGATTTCATTCATGCGGGTAAGGAACTTGTCGTCCATCGAATTGTTGGCAATGCTGTTCAGCGGAACCAGCGGCATCTTCGAGAATTTCTGACGCAGCAGATTACGCAAGTCCACCAGATTCTTGATACATGCTTCCAGATATTGCATGGAGAAAGGTTTCTCTATGTAGGCGTCCGCACCACAATCCATACCTTCTATCTTGGAGTTGGTATCTGTCTTGGCCGTCAACAGAATGAAAGGTATGTGGCTGATAGTCTGGCTGGCCCTTACCGCTTTGCAGAATTCCACTCCGTCCATGCGTGGCATCATCCAGTCGCTTACGATGAGTGTCACTTCGTTTTCTTTGAGCTTTTCCAATGCTTCCACACCGTCTTCTGCGGTGAGGATGCTGTATCTATCGGCCAGACTGCCCGAAAGGAAATTCAGCATTTCCTCATTATCATCCACTATCAGCATGGCCGGCTTATGCTTGACAGGAGAACCGGGAAGGCTTTCCTGCAAGATGTCTTCGGGAATGGCAGGGTTGTCCAACAGGGACGTGCCTGTATCCTGTGGCAGGACTTGTGCTTGTTCTACAGGCAGCGTTACGATAAAAGATGACCCTTTGTTCACTTCGGATTCCACTTCAATGCAGCCGTTGTGTGATTCTACAATGCTTTTGACAATGCTGAGGCCGATACCTGTTCCCGGCTTGTTGTCCATGGCCTGATAGAACGGATGGAATATCTTCTTTTGTTCTTCCTTGCTGATTCCTATGCCGTTGTCGGTCACCCGGATTGTGAAGGTATGCTGTTCCGGCTGAGTGATGCAGGCGAGGATAACCTCATCTTTGGTGTATTTGCTGGCATTGGTCAACAGGTTGCTGACTAGTTTGGTCACCGCCTCACTGTCTACTATAGCCGTGAAGCCGGCATCAGGATATTCCACAGTAAGCCGCGCTCCGTGTTGGGCGATGAAAGGTTCGAAACGTTCACAAACCGCTTTGAGCAGTTGGTGGATATTTTGGGAAGCGAACTTCATTTTCATTTCTTCCTGCTCCACTTTCCGGAAATCCAGCAATTGGTTTACCAGAAACAGCAGGCGCTGGCTGTTACGGTCGATAATGTTCAGATCGTCGCGTACCGTAGCCGGCAGGGGCAGGGGTGATTTCATTATTTTCTCCAGCGGGCCTATGATGAGGGATACCGGTGTACGTATTTCATGGGCTATCATGGTGAAGAACTTGATTTTGGCTTCGTGCACCTCTTTTTCCTTGTTGGCGTTCAGTTTGTTTATTTCAGCCGTATGTTTCTTCTCCGTCCGTTTGATGATGAAGCGGATGACGAAGCCAAAGGCTATGCAAACCAATACAAAATAGAGCAGTTTGGAAGCGGTGCACCAATAGAAGGGAGGGTGGATGGTGATTTTCAGACTGGTTCCTTTCTCATTCCATATTCCGTCATTATTGGTCGCCTTTACTTTGAAAAGATAGGTACCTGCGGGCAGATTGGTGTAAGTGGCCTTGTTTTGGGAGCCTACATAGTTCCAGTCTTTGTCAAATCCTTCCAGTTTATAGGCGTATTTGTTTTTATTGGGGGTGCAATAGCTTAATGAGGCATAAAGCAGGCTGAATGCATTTTCTTTATAGGACAGTTCCAGTTCCTTCAACTGGTTGAGAGATTTCGGAAGCAGTTTGTCTCCTACCGGAATTTGTTTATTGCCTATTTCCAATTCCGTAATTACTACCGGAGGAAGCACTACGTTTGTCTTGATCTGATAGGGGTAGAAAGCATTGAATCCGTTTACCGAGCCGATATAAATTTTTCCATCTGATGCTTTGAAGGCCGCATTGGGCAGGAATTGGTCGCTTTGTAGTCCGTCACTTTTAGTAAATACCTGGCAACCTTCTTCCGGTATATAGCGGACCAGCCCTTTTGTAGTGGTCAGCCATAATATATGCTGGTCTTCGACAATGCTGCATATATTGTGGCTGGGTATTTCTAACGGGATGGTCTCAAAATTGTCTTCTTCCATATTATATTTACAAAGTCCGTTCATGGTTCCTATCCATATATCTCCACGACTGTCTATCAGGCAACAGTTTACTTGGTTGTTGACCAGTGTATTGGGCTGCGTATTGATGTGCACATAGTTTTTCCATATTTGTTTCTCCGGATGAAATTTGAATAATCCTTTTCCTTGTGTGGAGAACCAGATATTTCCTTTGGTATCCTGATCTATGTCTATGGTAAGCGCATCCAGGTTTTTGATGCGGATAAAATTATCTTCTTCCCGGTTATACAGATTGATGCCATTCATGGAGGCTACCCATATTCTATCCGATCTGTCTTTAAAGATAGCATAGGAACTGGTTCCGTCAAGAGAGGTCGGGACATCTGTATAAGAATGATAGACTTTAAAGATCCCTGTTTGTAGGTTCAGTACATTCACTCCGCCGGTATAAGTTCCAATCCATAGGTTGTCTTCATCCATACATAATGCATGGACATTATGATAGGAAAGGCTGTTTTTATTATCAGCCGGTAGATAATGGACAAATTTCCGGTCTTCAGGCGAGTAGCGGTTCAGCCCGCCGTCGTCCGAAGCTATCCATATTTGTCCATGAGCATCTTCACAGAATCGTCCGATGACATTTCCATTTACAGAATTGTGAAGCCGTGAGTGAGAAAAGCTTTCAAACTGTTCGGCATTAGGCGATATGTAGTTGATTCCTCCATAATAGGTTCCAATCCAGATGCCTCCTTCACGATCTTTTATGATAGGATATACAAAGCGGTTTGATAAAGAGTTGGGAGTTGTTTCATTTTCAGTAAACAGTTTATATTCTTCTGTAAGGGTATTGAATAATAATAATCCGTCATCTGACCCTATTAATAGTTGGTGAGGAGCATATTCCATTAACGAATGAATGTGTGTTACGCCTTTTCTGTCCGTAGGATGTAAATAGGTAGTGGTCTTGCGCGTATATTTATCTATTTTTTGTAATCCGCACTCCCATGTTCCCAGCCAGAGGGTCTGTTCTGAATCTTCCAGCATGGCCAGTGCTTGTGAGCGGTGTTCTCCGGTATTGTAAAGAAGTTCAAAAGGTTCGAATTTATTTTCTGCTTTGTTCAATTTGTAAACTCCTGATTCTCCTTGATTTGTGAGAGCCCATATTTGGTTGTCACTGTCTATCATTGTGCTTGCTATTATTTCGGATGCACTTTTAAATTCGTATTGTTCCAGATAGTTTTTCGGGGGATTATATCGGAACAAACCTTGTCCATTGGTTGAGAACCATAAATTTCCGTCTTTATCTTCCAGGATATGGTTGACTGTATTGGTTATGCGAATATTATTGGGAGTTGTAAGATTGAAATGGACAAAAGTTTCCGTGGCATAAGAATATATATAGATTCCCTCGTCTGTACCTATCCATATATTGTTTTTCGTCTCATAGAGAGATGATATATATTTGCCGGCTGTTTTAGGACAAATTGGATATGATTTGATCATGGTTCCGTCATATCGGTTCAGACCTTCTTCTGTTCCTATCCATAGAAAACCATATTTGTCTTGCATGATGGCACGTACAGAGTTGGATGACAATCCGTCTTCTACGGAGAAATGCCGGAAACGGAAATCATTCGGCACAGCAAGTAGTATTACTGATATGAGTAGAAAGAGTATTGAAAGGATGGGTTTTCTCATAGTTACTATTTTCATCTTTATGCAAAGATAACAAGGTTTGAAATAATAGCCTTATAAAATGAAATATATTTATTGAGGTAGAGATGGGAATATGAATGTGTGGAAGCATTTTCTTTAAAAGGGTGCCAATAGTCTGATGGCACTATTGTTTTGTTACACCCTTTTAGCGAAAATGCGGTATGGTCTTATTGAATAATGGGATGGCTTCCGGTTATTCTTATCCGGTAGGGCCATTGTGCATCCTTTTCTTCCGGATTCGGATTTATCCAATGTTCGGCCGGTGCTCCCATAACGATGAACCAGAGACGTTCCGGAGATGAATTCTCTGGCACAGCATAACTGATTTTTCCTGCAGGGTCTGCTTTCATTTCTCCATAGACAGCTTTGCCTTCTTTGGTGATGGTTACTATTCCATAGCGCCATCCGGCTTTGTCTGCATTGATGGTATGGAATCCATTTTTACCGGCTTCTCCACAAAATTCTATCGTTACAGTTTGTCCGATTGGGGGGATTGAGAGAGGAACGGCGTTAAAGCCGTAGTTTTCCGGACAATTTTCGGGTGTGATCTGATACCAGTTGTCATCCGTGCTGTTCAGTTTGCAGGTATATTGATTGGCATAAGGGCGTGTCTCTTTCCATACTCGTGGGAAATCCCAATTGATGAAATGACGGCAGGCGTCGAATATTTCATCACAGAATTGTTCCTGAGTCAGTCCGGTCATGCGTTTATAAGTCATTACAGGGTCTTCCCCTCTCTTTCCCTGACGATAAAGTTCGGCGATGAACGGCAGTCCCCGTTTCATGCTCCAATATTCTATGACGTATGGTGAATGATAAATGTTTTCCAAATGCAGATAAGCCTTGTGGGTAAGGGTCTTGAATGCATCCCAATGATATTTTTCATCGGTCATCCAGTCTGGATTCACTTGCCAGAGCATCCATTGTGAGGTCATTTCGAAGAAGCCGCAACCACCCCAGGCTTCTCCTTGGCCGTCACAGGTGATTTGTGACTGGAAACTATGTCCCAGTTCATGCGCTATACAATTCAGCTTTTCGTCCTGTACCCGGTTGGGGGCAATCCAGAGGGCGCCGATCTCACCGTCATAGTCTCCACCATAAGCGGTTCCTTCCAGTGAATAATTGATCATAACCATCATGCGGTATTTGTCGCATTTTGATCCGGTTTTGGCGAATTGTAATGTGTGATAGAAATAATGGTAAAAATGCTCTAGTTTTTCTTCCAGATTTTTCAGGTTTACTTTCATGGAATGTCCTTCCAGTTGAGGAGGGTCCGACAGGTTGTCACCAAATCCTTTTTCCCAAAAGATGACGAAGTTTTCGGTACATGCCATGCGGTGGTAGCTCCATTTGCTTTCGGGGTCTTGCAAGTCCATGCTTCGCAGGTCTTTGGGGATATAGATTTCTTTGCCTTCGGGCAGAGATACAGTTGTGCTTTCATTGTCCTGTGTTTTGGAGTTGGAACAAGAGATGAGCATCATCATGAGCAGGGGTAGGATATATGTTTTCATATTATTATAAATGAGTTGTTTCATTATTTAATGGGTGTCAGTCTGACCATCAATACTCCATGTGCGGGAATTTCGTGCCGGGTATTTCTTTCTGTGGTTCCTATGTCTTTGTGCTGCCATAGGTCTCTTATTTTATATTCCTTCCGATGTATGTTCACTTCATCGGCAAAATAGATGGTTTGTTTTTTCCAGTCATAATCCAGTTTCCAGCTGTTTTCCGTACGGTTCATGAAACATACAGCCAGTTCACCATCATCCAGCGGCTTTGCCCATATTTCTTTTTCGCCCATATCCATAAACCGGCGGGCTTGTTCTCCTTTTTTATCTTGGTTGATGGCTATTACCTCTTTATTGGTTAATATTTCTATGGTTTCTTTATCCATGTTGCGCAGGTCGTTGCCGCTCATGAGTGGTGCTGCTAACATGCACCACATGGAGAAATGGGTGATATATTCGTCGCGTGTCATTCCACCATTACCTACTTCCAACATCTCGGCATCGTTCCAATGTCCCGGTCCGGCATATGGGTAGAGATCGGCCATCTTGTCTATAATGTCGAGTACTCCCACACCTCCCCAGTCGAATACGCACTGGTAGCAATCGCGTATGTCGGGGGTGATGCGCCATAAATGTCCGATACCTTTTCCCCATTTCCATGGTTCATTCTCCCCCCATTCGCAAATGCTGAATACAATAGGACGTCCGCATGCTTTCAGCGCGTCGCTCATGGTACGGTAAGCAGCTTCCGCCTTTTGCCCTTCATTGGAGCACCAGTCGTATTTCAGGTAATCGATCCCCCATGTGGCGTATGTACGTGCATCTTGAAACTGATATCCGCGGCTTCCGGGTCTTCCCTGGCATGTTTCGGAGCCTGCACACGAGTATATTCCCATTTTCAGTCCTTTGGCATGCACATAGTCTGCCAGTGCTTTCATTCCATTGGGAAAACGTTTGGGATCGACCTGTATATTTCCTTCTTCGTCTCGTCCTACCTGCCAGCAGTCGTCGATGACCAGGTATTCATAGCCTGCATCCTTCATGCCGGTGGCAATCATGGCGTCCGCCATTTCTTTGATGAGCTGTTCGCTCACATTGCATCCGAATTTGTTCCAGCTGTTCCATCCCATAGGTGGAGTTTGTGCCAATGCGTTAAATACAGAGTCGGGTACTTCTTTTTTAGTGCCGAAATACATTTGTGCTCCGGCTGTAAGTGTGCTTGTCAGCAGCAGCAGGATTATGAGTTTTGTTTTCATGGTACACAAGGTTCTTTTCATATAGTTTTCATATTTTGTGGGGGTAAAAGTAGTTTTTAGGAAGGTATTGATATGATACAATCATGCAAAAATATAGCAAAATAGTCTGGATAGTGAGCTATATAGGAAAATTTTACTTGAAACTCCTTGATGCATGAAGGTGATTAAAAAAGGAGTATCTTTGTTGGACACTCCTTTTTTAATATGAATAATCTGTTGCTTCCCAATAGTATTATTCGTAAGGAGCGGCATCAATCAGTTTGGACTTATTCAGCTCCCAACGTGGAACAGGCACCCAATACAGTTTGTCATTATTGAATACACGTGTGGAAACAATGTTATCTGTCCAGTATTCTTTGCGGTAGGTGCCGTCTTCATTTTTAAATTTGCCGATAGTTACGCCATAAATGGGCTTGCTGTATTCTTCATACATTTTTTTCCAACGGCGTAGATCAAACCAACGTTGTCCTTCAAATACCAGCTCTATTTGTCTTTCATATTCATATTCGGCTCTGATATCTTCTCCTGTAGCGGGTGGTAAAAGCGCGCGGGTACGTACTTTATTGATATACTCCAAAGCTTCTGAGTTGTTGCCTAGCTCAATCTGGCATTCGGCATAGTTGAGATAAATTTCTGAAAGACGGATGAAGAACCAAGGGGTAGTGTGCATGGTTGTTCCTGTAGCATCATAAGACGGGTCGAGAAACTTCCGCATGGAGTATCCCGTATTGCTGGCATTCCACCAATATTCACCCCAACTGCTGTCTTTTCCGGCAGGAATCGTTTCGTCTCCTCCATAATATACTTCTACTTCGCGTTTGTCTTTTCCATATCCCCATTCGTCCCCATCTAATAAGAAAGCGGCATAAAAACGAATTTCACGCCCGTTCCAGGGATAATAGTCATAGTGTGTTTTCTTTTCAGAAGCGGTACCGTCTGCCATTTGGAACTTATCTACTAGATTTTGTGTCGGATTGAAATTCCCCCATCCTTGGAAGCCGTTACCAATGCCGCATGGAGCCTGATATAAAAATGAGTTATTATCACCTGATCCGTATTTAGGGTCAAATAATTTTTCGAAGATAACTTCTGGATTTTTCACATCATAAAACAATGCTCCATATTCTTCACTGTTATTTACCGTTTTTAAATAGTATTTGTTTAAGTCGAATACTGCTTTTGCAGCATTTGCCGCCGCTTGCCACTTTTCAGTGCTGGGTGTTCCGAATAATGGACTTGCCTTATATAACAATACTCTGGATTTCAGAGCTAGAGCGGCTCCTTTGGTAACTCGTCCGAAATCATTGGGATCACTATACTCTATAGGGAGCAATGCAGCGGCTTCATCTAAATCCTTTAGAATGAAATCGGCTACTTTATCCATATCCTCCCGTTGCAGTTCGAATGAAGAATCCAGGTCAAAAGTATGATCTACGATAGGCACACGTCCGAATAAGCTGTATAGCATGTGATAATTCCATGCACGTAGAAACAGGGCTTGCCCTTTTTGTTCGTTTCTAGAAGTCTCATCTCCGGGTACATTATCTATCTTTTCCAAAAAAAGATTCAACTTGCTTATATATTGATAATAACTATACCAGGGATCCCACATCGTATCATCCCAACCGATTCCGGCATTATCACAGCTTAATAATCCTTGGGTCACATTTTCTGAACCATAAGTATGTTTTTGAAAAACTTCGTCTGTATAGTGTGCAAAGCGTGTGCCCTTCATGTTTTCGGCCATCAGGTTCATATATTGCGCATTCAGATAAGTTTCGGAAAGGGCAAGATCATTCCATACTGCTTCATCTGTGAAAGAGTCCAGCGGGTCTTGATCAAGTATATCTGTACAAGAAATCATGCCTATGCTAGCCAATGCAAAGGCTACATATAAATATATCTTTTTCATTGTTTGTCGTTTTTGGGTTTCTTAAAATGTAATATTGGCACCGAAAGTAATCGTTCGCTGCAACGGATAGCTTAGCACACCGTTAGAGTTGATCACTTCGTTGTTTTCATTACGTGTCACGCCTGCTTCCGGATCAGCAATCTTATAGTTGTCAATCGTAAATAAGTTTGCTCCGTTGACATAAATTCGTGCTTTTTGTATTCCTACTTTAGCTGTTAGATCCTTAGGCAATGTATAACCTAATTCTACTGATTTTAAACGTAAGAAGGATGCACTACGTAACCACCATGTCGAAGCTTGCCCATTCCAGGTATCACCATAAGTTTGTTTTATGAAGGCTTTAGGCCAACGTGCGTTGGCATTTTCTTCCGAGGTGTTTCCTTCTTTCCAGCGTCCTTCATAAAAATCTGTCGCCATGTTCATGGTTGGCTGGACTAATTGGCTGGCTTTGGCCTGCCCTTGGAAAAACATATTTAAATCGATACCTTTCCAGCCCCCATTTAATGTAAATCCGTAAATGATTTTTGGAGTAGCTGTTTCATCAATACGGATTGCATCATCCCATGTTATGTTACCGTCGCCATTCGTATCTTGATAAATCAAGTCTCCTGGTTTGGCTCCGTCAATATGTGGCGTATTATCTACCTGCTCTTGAGTTTGATAGATGCCTAATGCTTTATAGAGTACTTGTCCGTCAATGGGATGGCCTTCTGTCTTTTGCCATGCAGGAGTGCTGGCTGCCTCATCCATATAGTTCACCTTATTTTTTGCGTAAGTTAAGTTACCTGTGATTCCCCATTCAAAATCACCTGCACGATCTCGATACGTAGCTATGATTTCTATACCGGAGTTAGTAACCTCACCTATGTTCTCTTGTGGCAGAGTCATTCCGGCGTAATAAGGAATGGATGCGTTACGGTAACAAAGAATATCATTACGGTTGGAATGGAACCAATCAAAATCCAGACCAAATTTTCCGTTTAAGAATTGTGTGGATAAACCTAAGTTTAAAGTCTTTGCTTTTTCCCAAGTTACTACTGGATTGGCTACTCGTGCTTGGTAAAAGCCTTGGTTGATGTGTCCGTCCTCTCCTGCTCCAAAGTACGGCCCTTTATTATCTGCTAAGAATTTGTATTGGGACATGAACTGATAGGCGGCGATATTGTCATTACCCATCATGCCCCAGGAACCTTTCAGTTTGAAGAAGCTGACCACATCCTTTATCGGTTCGAAGAATTTTTCCTCACTCATCACCCAACCCAGTGAGAAAGCCGGGAACAATCCCCAGCGATGACCGGGAGCAAAATTCATGGAGCCATCGTAGCGCAATGTTACCTCTGCTAAATATTTGTCTTTATATCCATAGTTGATACGTCCGAAGAAATTACAACGTGCTGTAGCGTCCGAATAACCTCCATTGTCCTTGTCTTCGGGTACACTGCTGCCTGCAAATATTTCAGGAATGGCTGTAGACAAATAGTTGGTACGATAGGCGGAAAGAGTGTTATAATCATATTTGCTTTGTTCGTAAGCCACGAATGCATCTACTTTGTGAGCTTCGGCAAATGTATGGCTATAACCGATACGGGCATTCAGGGTGATTGTTTTGTAGTTGCTAGACCAGGAGTTTACACTGATTTTACCGGTATCTGCTCTTTTGTTCTGGTATTCATTGGTGGCTTTGTCATAATAATATAAGTCGTACGGCTGATTTAATGATTTGCCGTTATCAAAATGGAAATCCAGTGCGGCATACCCTTCCACGTACAAACCTTTGGTAATCATATCCAGGTCAATATGCAGCAAGGGCTTCAGGTTTAATATATTATAGGTGTATTTATTGTATCCGGGCTGGTCTGTCACCATAATGGCGGCATTGCGGGTGATACCATCGTAACCTACTCGTGGGAGTCCGTTCGGGAAATAGGGAGCGCTGCCGGGAAAAGTGGTCAGGAAATAAGTAAACAGGTAGGGAGTCGAATAAATTCCACGGTTGCGTTGTTCTTGACGTCCCAGGATATCAAAACTAAAACGTACGGATTTGTTGATTTTGGCATCAATGTTGGTGATGAATTGATATTGCTTGTAGTCCTGTGTGCTCTGTTTGTAAATGGCATCCTGCCACATATATTGAGCGGAAGAGTAGAAGGATAATTTATCATTGCCACCACTTACGGACAAGCTATGCTGGGTTTTTCCTGCCCAATCTTTGGCTACTGCATCCCACCAGTCTGTGTCGGGATAATTTAGATCATCATCATGATTTATGTAATGTTGCAGCACTTCATCGGAATAAGTGATACCGCCCTGATCGTGGCGTGGGTCGGCGTCATATTCATTTACATAAGTCGCATACTGGTAGGAGTTCAGCATTTTGGGGATACGTGTCGGTTGAGAAAGTGTGTAGCTGCCGTTGTAGTTTACTTGCATTTTACCTTCCTTACCGCGTTTGGTGGTTACCAGGATAACACCATTTGCAGCGCGTGCACCATATATGGCGGCAGAAGCGTCCTTCAGTACAGAAATAGATTCGATGTCCTCAGGGTTGAGGCGGCTGAATGAACGGTCGGCTATACCATCCACTACGATCAGTGGAGAAGTATTTCCTAAAGTCCCTTTTCCGCGGATAAGAATGTCGGCGCCATCCTCGCCGGGTTCACCTGAACGGGTATTGGCTATGATACCGGCTGTCTTACCGGCTAAGGTATTACTTAAATTGGCTGCTGAGACTTTTTTAATATCTTCACCGCTTACAGATGATACTGAGCCTGTCAGGGTTGCTTTTTTTTGTGTGCCATAACCTACCACCACCACTTCATCCAGTATCTCCGTATCTTCTTTTAGCGTAACATTTACGGTTCGTTGCCCGTTGATGGATATTTCCATTGTTTTATATCCTATATAGGATATTGTCAATGTGCCTTGGGTCGGTGCATTGAGGCTGAACTTACCGTCAAAGTCGGTAATGGTTCCGTTGGTCGTTCCTTTTATCACAACGCTGGCTCCAATGACAGGTTCCCCGCTGGTATCGGTAATCCGACCGCTGATGGTTTGATTTTGTTGAACTGTTTCCATGACTGATGTGCTGGCTTCCGGAAGTGCAAATACAGGGGTTATCCCAACACCCGCAGTAAGGAAAAGACAGGTTGCGGCCTTTAGCAATGATTTGCTGAACAAGGCCCGGTTCTCATGTGTTTTCATATACTTTCTTATTTATAAGGTTTATATGTTCTTTCAGTTTACTTTCCATTCAATCACCCCTCCGGAGACTCCTTTCTGCAATTGTGCTGCAATTTTAAGCCCCTTTGTTTTGACAGGTTTGAA
>ERZ1673697.1105-NODE-1105-length-34260-cov-9.768981_pt1 | contig 34260 bp, 20 predicted proteins | sample MGYA00580227_ERZ1673697 | MGnify/ENA primary metagenome ERZ1673697 (study PRJEB41218, sample SAMN15661759) | gut metagenome | host: Homo sapiens | place: Canada: London | collected 2015-08-20/2019-03-30 | study: EMG produced TPA metagenomics assembly of...
TGCGCTAAAGAAAGGCGACGGCATTGAGGAAAGCGACTTATCCAACGCTACCGTCACTTTAATGGGTTATACCGCCGGCTCTTTGGACTACGATGGCATGACGGGCAGCGAGGGCAGCAACGGTGAGATCACCCCGAAAACGGAAACATCCAGCGGAAGTGCAGCCACCTATACCGCCCTCGTTATCCCGCAGCAGATGCAAGGCAAGAAGTTCATCAAAGTGACTATCACTATGAATGGCGTTGAACGCGATTATTACTATACCCCCGCAGGCAGCACCGATGCCCACCTCGAAGCCGGGAAGCAATACAACTATACCATTACCGTGAAGAAAACGGGGCTGCAGGTAGAGTCGGTTACCGCTTCGTGGAACGATAGCGCAACAGACGGTGACGCGGAGAAAGCCACTTTCAAGATACATCTGGCAGCTTTCTCCGCACCGGCAAATACTTCAAATTACGCAGTGACGGATGCCGACGGCAGCCCTTTGACAGCCAGCAATGGCGTATATACAGCTTCTTCCAGTGCAATAAACATCTCCTTGTCGGCTGACGACGGCTATACCCTGAAGAAGTTTCTGACCAAGGTAACTGCCGGTATCTGCAAACAGAAAGTAGCATACACAGCCGATACACGCACTTATACCTATACATTCTATGACATCCATTCAGATTTGTGGCTGGACAACATACAGGCGGAAGCCGGAGCAGCCGGCACGAGCCCTGCCTCTCCGAATGTAGGTGATTATTATTATGCGGACGGTACTTGGTCAAATACATATTCCTCAAATACCTCCAATCCCTGCATCGGCATTGTCTTCAAGGTAGGTGCCGGAGCAGGAGATAATGTAGGTAACTATAATTTCTTCTTTATGGATAATACCATTCACGGCTACGTGGTGGCATTGAACGATGCGAATGACAATGCAGGTGCCTGGGGAATACGATTGACCAATGTGGACGGATTGACTGATGAGAGGTCTTATGTCAATAAGTATGACGGTTACAGCAATACCGCCATTGTCCGTTTGCTGAAAGCATATAAGAGTACCGATGTAAACATCCCTAAAGCCGATAGTCAGTATTGGGCATTTAAGGTTGCATCCGGGTACAGCGCGATTTCTCCTGCCAATACCAGTGGCTGGTACCTGCCTTCCATCGGTCAGCTCAATGACATTTATAGCATGAATAACCGTACCAGTTTGTTTCAAGGAGCCGGAGGTACTGATTTCAAGACCACGGATAACAACGGCCGTTATTGGTCTTCGACGGAAAAGAACGAATATGACGCATGGTATTATCAATTTAACGGCAGCGGTTCCGGCAGTTATGCAAAAAGTGATAATAGCTATCTGCAAGTATCTTATGTCCGTGCCATATTAACCTTTTAAACTCCGCATCCATGATGAAGATGAAACAAATATATCTCTTTTTTTCCCTCGTCCTGCTTTGTGCTTGCAGCAGTGACGAAGAGTTGTCAACCGTAGCACAGCAGCCCTGCCCAGCTTTGGAACTGACAGTGAGCGCAGGCGGCTTCGTAACCGACGGCAGTGCTTCCGGCACCCGTGCCACCGATAATGGCGCAGCCACCACTTTCGAGAACGGTGACCGTGTAGGCGTCATCGTATTGGAGAACGGTACGTTGAAAGGCAACAACCTTCCCTATAAATACAATGGCAGCAGTTGGTCTTTCGATGCAGCTACGGCAGGCAGCGAAAGCAGCGGCAAGAGCGTATATTATTACGACAACAAGGCAACGAAAGTCACCTATATCGTCTATTTTCCGTATAGCACCAATGCCGACGGTGTTACCTCCCTTGATGGCGGGGGCGGTTTGAAGAGTAAATTCACTCCTAAAGAAGACCAGCAGTCAGAAGCCGACTACCGTGCTTCCGACCTGATGATATGGCAATCTATAGCCGGTATTGCTCCGCAAAAGACACTTGCCGCCACCCTGACCCATGCCTATAATTCTGTTTCCCTTTTGCCGGAAGTGCATTATACATTGGAGGACGGGCAGGATTTTGTTCATCCGTCTCCAGCCATCTCGGATGTGAACTTTATAATGGATGATAAAATTGTCTATCCATATAAGGCAGCCGACGGCAGTTACCGGTATATTCTTCCTTCCGGCTTAATGAACAACAGCGTACGTTGTTTCTATACCTGTGATAATAAGACATACCGTAAGGATTTGACGGTATCATCGGCAGGTGCAAATACCCGATACAGCTCCACGCAAACGGTAAATGCCGGATCGTATAGCCTTGCCAATGCTCAAGTGGGTGATTTCTATTGCAAGAACAGTAGTAACGAAGGTTATCTGATTCCGGGTGGTATAGCTTCCCTAACAGAAAACCAGCAAAAGGATTGCCTCGGCATCGTATATTGGTTGGGCGATATTAAGAGCGACAACTACGGCCTGTTGGATACTAGATTCCCCAACGGTACGCACGGTTTGGTCGTTTCCTTGTGGGAAATGCCCGATCCGGATAATGCAGGCGGCGAGCCTAAAATGACATGGACGTATGGCGGCTATGAATATGTCGACAATTGGTTGGGTAGTGCCACGTGGTCGGGAACTGTCAGCAAACCCAGCGGTTTCACCAGTATTCAAGTAGAAGACAAAATGCAGGGTTACGCCAATACCGTTGCCTTGGAGGAGTACAATAAATACGTAGAAAATCCCAGTTATAGTAAGAACCAGAATCTTCGTGTGAAGCCCGTCAAGGGTCTGTCTGCTTTTCAGACCGCCCATCCTGCTCCCGTAAGCAGTAGCGGTTGGTATTGGCCTTCCGTTTGTGAGTTGAAACAGGTGTGTTGGGGACAAGGTGTAACAAGCAAAAGTACAAGTGGAAAAAGTATGCTGAATCCTCAAATCGGGAAGGTTGGTGGAACTACTTTCGACAACGACTACTACTGGTCGAGTACGGAGTCCAGCGACTACAGCGACTACGCGTGGTATGTGCGCTTCTTCAATGGCGGCGTGTACAGCAACGGCTTTAAGGGCAACTATCCCTATCGTGTGCGTCCCCTTCTTGCTTTTTAGGCGCGACAAGAAGTCGTATAAGTAATTGTTTATCATGTGTTTGCATATGTATAAACCTGTTATTCCGTTAACAGAGCCTAGGGAAACATGCGTGTTTAGCAATGAATGTGTATGAAGCTTTCCCGACACCGAAGTCCGTCCCAGGAGGAGTGAATGCCGCGAGGTTGCAGCAACCAATCCAAGCATCATGGATTCAGGATAGCCGGGCTGACCGATATGAATAACACAAGTGAACCACCATAGGTATCGTAACCAGAAAAAAGGCTTACGGATGCTTTCAAGCCTTGACCAAAAGGGTACGCAGTCAGGTTAGTTGTCCTTAAAAGCAGCTACACGGATGTAGCACTGCCGGTATGAGAGGTGGATTCTAAGTCGGTCGTTAGTTACTTATACGGAACTTGGTAAGCCCAATTGTCTCCTTCTCGTGCTGAAGGTAAGCTTTCCGTAAGGTGAGTCGAACGGCAAGTGGGTATGAGATTGTGGATGAAGCGAATGCCTTCCTGTAATGGGATGGATAAGGGTTTCAAAGTTATCCTCTGCGAAAGCGGGCAGACTTCCACATGGTGATTCTTTGCAAAATGATTGTAGAACTTTTTAAATGAAGAAATAGCAAATGAACGAAGAGAAATCAACGTGTGCATCTTCAACATCGACTTCCTCTTCTTGGAACAGCATTGACTGGAATATCAGTCATGACTGGTTACTCACTCATATTCTGATGGACAAGGATATCTTAAGGAAATGGTTGGAATGCGGTGTGGTGTTCAATAAATTGCTTCTGCCCACAAAAAATGGGCACTCCCCAGGGTGGTATTGCCTCTCCAACTTTGGCAAACGCTACTTTGGATGGGATAGAATACCTTCTGTGGCGTGACTACCGTCGCAAGAGAGTGGATGGTAAACTCTATTGTCCGAAGGTGAATTTGATACGATATGCCGATGATTTTGTAATCACCGGTGATACTCCCGAGATATTGGAAGAAATAAAGTTAAAACTAACCACCTTTTTAGCGGAACGAGGTCTTACCTTGTCTGCTGAAAAGACGTTGATTACCCATATCAGCGAAGGTTTTGACTTTTTAGGTTTCACTATCCGCAAGTACAAAGACAAATGTCTAATCATACCTTCGGCTAAGAGTCAAAAACGTCTATTGGAGAAGACGCATGACATCTTGTTGCGATACGGCAAGCAATCGGACCAGCAGTACTTGATAGACCACCTCAACCCCCTTTTACGAGGCTGGGGAAACTATTACAGGCATGTCTGTTCGAAACGCATATTCAGCAAACTGAACCATTTGATATGTATGCAAATTCGTCGATGGACAGTTCGTCGCCATCCCCACAAATCGAGAACTTGGAGGATAAACAAATACTTTATACGCCATGGTTCTCGCGGATGGATTTTCGGCTTTCGTTATGAAGATAAGGATACAACAAAAATCTACAGTCTTCTTAACCTGAGCGATATTCCAATTGTCCGACACGCAAAGATACGTAAAAAAGCAAATCCTTTTGACAGGGAGTGGGATAATTATTTTCAGAGACGCTGTATTTCCAGCAACCGAATCCGTTCTGCTTGAAACAAGAACATGATGAGCCGGTTGGATTTTGTGAGAATCCAACTTTGAATTGCTTGAGCCGTATGCGGTGAAAGTCGCACGTACGGTTCTTAGAGGGGAAAGCTCCTGAAAGGGAGCTGACCTACTCGATTTATTTATCTATTAAAATTATTCATCTATTAAAAACGAATCCCTGCGAAGCGGGTCGATGATATTTTTTATGGCTCTGACTGAAGAATTACCTATTTACCGCGCCACATACCGGTTGCTGAATATGCTGATCCGTGCCACGCAGGACTTTCCCCGTTTCTATAAATATAGTTTGGGGACAAGGATGGTAGATGTATGTCTGGATATGTCAATGTTGCTCTATAAAGCGAACAGCAGCTACGAAAAGGTGGAACTAATCAAGGAGTTCTTATCGAAGTTCAGCATATTACAGATGTTGCTTCGCGTGTGTGCCGAGCAAAAAGTGATAGATACTAAAAAAGTGGCAGTGTTCGCCCTCGAAATGGAAAAGATAGGCAAACAAGCCACGGGTTGGAAACAATATAACGAGAAAGGAAGAGTGAACAATGAAAACAAGAGATAAAGGCAAGTATATTTTTTGTGGCGGGAGTCCGGTCGGTCAAGGCTTACCGGAGAGAGTCGGTTTTAAAATGAAAAAGGGTTATCGACAGGAAGTGGGCTTCTTGTAAAGACAAAACAGATAACAATAAGTGGTCGAATTTGACCACTTTAAATCAGAGGCAGGACTGCCAAGCTTTGTGCTGAGCGTTTCCGAATGTGTAGAAAAGACTGATGCCATAGGTATTATCGTAAAGAAAGGAAAATACGGTGGTACGTATGCCCCAAGGACATAGCGTTTGAGTTCGGTTCTGCCATTAGCGTACCATTTAAAATTTATCTGATTGAAGAGTTCCAGCGCCTCAAAGAGCAGGAGCAGGCGCAGATAGGGTGGAGTGCGAAGCGTGAACTGTCGAAGGTCAACTACCGCATCCACACCGATGCTATTCAATACTCCGGTATTTTTTATTGAGTTTGAGTGTCCATTGTCAAAGTAAACAAGCCTGTATAAATCTGTCTCAGCGATAAAAACCGGCTGTTCCTCCCTCCTTTCAGTTATCGCTGAAACGCCCTGCTGATAGGCGTTCCGGTTATGAAGAGACTTCTGTCATTGTCCTTTCAGCCTCCTTTCAGCACAAGTCAACCGATATCAGTGAAAGGAGACAAGCCATACGACTGAAACGGGTGTGAGGGGAAGTGGTTTCAGTTTTAACCGGCTGATTGTCCGGGTGTATTACATAAAATGAAAGGGTGACGGGAGAAAGGGGGATATAGACTTAGTGAGGGGGGAATGCGATGAATGCAATGAACAAGCTAGGTCTGTACACTGAACAGACTAGGTCTGTGCGCGGAACAGACTAGGCGTGTTCACTGAACAGGCTGATGTATTTTAAAAACGTATAGTCGTTTTCTTAAAAGATGAAGACGTATTTTTTAAAGATGAAGATGTATTTAAAAAACATAAAGGCGTATTTTAACGACTCCGATAAATGAAAATGAATCACGTTATCATCCACTGTAGGGGCGGGGTTTGCCCGCCCGAATGCATCTACCAGACAATGGGTATCACTTTGGAATGCCTTTCTGAATGTATTCGGGTGGGCAGACCCCACCCCTACGTGGATGTTTCGGGCAAAACCATTCGCTAATTAGTAACGTATAAGCCTACACATACGTATGCATCGGCCTACACATACGTATGTATTGCTCCAAGTTCCATATCCCTCTTGACCAAAGCTTTGAAAGGCTACAACTCAACACTAAATAGGTAATTGTATTTCCAATATCCTTTTTATCCAAAACCACAAAACTGAGCAGTATCTGTAGGCCCAAACAATAAAACAAATAAAGCAAATTCAATTATGTTTTAAGTAGGTCCGCAACAATTACATTAACAGATTCATCCCCATTGAAACGAGACATAAGTTCATTCAATATTTTACGTATAGGTAAATTTTCAGGATTTAACTTGGATAAATTTGAAGAAATATATATCTTTGCATAAGTCCAATTAACTAAAAAGTAAAATTACTTTGTACATTGTTGAAATATACGAGAATTGGCTGTACAGTATACAGTTCGATGAAGAAGATCTGAATGAGTATGCCCGCGTGTTCAAAGAATGGCATGACCTCGATTATCTGGAGAAGTTTTTCACGGATAATGCAGCCTATATAGACACTCCTTTCTGGAAAGATGCTGGATTGGCCCCCAATGATCCTGAAACATCCGCACAGAAGGTGCTTGACGAAGCGGAAGAACTGGAAGGATACATTGAGGAACTTGTTTCCAACATGAAAACGGGTATAAAACCCGATTTTGACGAATACTTCCACTTCCTTGACGGCAAATACAAATGTCTGTGGACTTTGGAACCCATGAAGTCGTATGGCACAAGCCGCCCGTCATTGCTCCGTCTGTATGCTATAAAGCTGGAATCGAACTGTTATCTGATTGTATATGGGGGAATCAAGCTTGGAGATACCATACAGAACTCCCCGGTACTGAAAGACAAAGTGTTCAACAAAATAGACAACGTACTGAACTATCTGAAAGCTAACGGCATTGAAGATAGCACAGACATATAAAAAATGGAAGATATGAAATTCAATGTAGAGAAACTCAAGCAAATGTCCCGTCCGATGACAGACAAGGAAAAGAAGGACATCGAATTCCGCAAGGACAACCGTGAATGGCTTGCCATCTCCGAAAGGCTGGCATTGAAGTTACGCCGTATTCTCCGGACTGAAGGTATCCCCCAGAATGAACTGGCCGTACGAATGGGGGTAACGCCTGCCCAGGTGACCAAAATACTCAGTGGCAAGGAAAACCTTGGATTGAAGACAATCAGCAAGATAGAGAATGCCATCGGCCATAGCTTGATTGAGGTTACTACGGAAGACTGTAATCCGGTTGTAGAATATGAGAACAGAACAGTCTGCCGTTCATTTGTTGCAAGCCAATATGCTGTGAATACCACAGTCAATACCGCAGCAAGAAGACGTTCCGCCTCCTATTCATCCATTGTCGCACATAACATGTTCTCCTGATATGGACAAAGAGATATTATTCCAGTTCATCAGCATGGATCTCATCCAGTTTGCCACATTTTCTGATAACTATGTGGACGATGAGAAAGACATTGAAGTTTCAAACAAATTCCGTTTCTCATATAATTTTGAGGAGGATTTGATGTGTTGCATGGCATACGTAACCCTGTCAAAGGAAAACAGTGTCATACTGAAAGCGGATTTGGCATCTTATTTTAGTATAGAGCCCAACTCGGCAGAAGCAATGAAAGGACCCGAAGGCCTTGTTGCCCCGGCAGAATTGCTTGCACAGTTCGCCTCACTGACATACGGTTCCATCAGAGGTGTAATCTTTGCCAAGACCATAGGCTCACCGCTTAATCACTTAATCCTCCCTCCCAATAATGTGAAAGCCATTTTCCAGACCTCCCGACTGTTTAGAAAAGGATGATGTGACAACAGATATTCAAGATGTTTGGAATTAATTACTACTATATTGATAATCTATTTTCTACTAGATTTATCCTCCCTCTAATTCTGTATAAAGATCTAAGACCGTTTTTCCGGATTGAAAATCAACTACCGCATCTGACAGAAAGCTAGCAATCATCTTCCACCTCTATCGCCCAGTCCCCGATAGTACGGGTGGCACTGTCGAAATTAATCCCCACCTTCACGATGCGCCTGCCATCCTTGCGATAAGGGACAGCATACTGCCTGCTGTCTATCTGCGCCAATGCCTCCCGGGCCGTACCGTCATATTTAAATTCCAGCACATAAATGGCATCCTGCATCTTTATGACCACATCCGCACGCCCCACCGCACTTTTCACCTCGCTGTCCACATACATCCCCATCAGGCGGAACAACAAATAAAAGATGGTCTGGTAATGCTTCTCCGTCTTGTTCTCCAGATCATGGGGAATGGAAGCGAAGAAAGAACGCGTACGTTCCAGGCAGCTCTCTATATCCCCCTTACGAAGATCGCGGATGAAGGAAACCACATAAAAAGTACTGTTCTGACCCGGCAACTCCAGGTAAGCGGGCAACAGTGACTCGATGAAACCTTTGCGCACCTCCCCGTTGGGATAGGCCAGCCGGTACACCTGGAACTCGGGATCATATCCCTTGATCGTCAGATAACCACTTTGATATAAAACGGGGATAGGACTGGTAATCCGTTCCGTCGGGGCATCAAACTGCTCGTCGGTAGCCTCCACCCCCTCCAGCTGGCGCACGTCAAAATCCGTTTCCTGCAACAAATCAATCAAAAAAGTAGGAGTGCCGGTAGAGAACCAGAAATTCTTGTACTCCTTTGCATCAAAGGCATTGAACAGACTGAAAGGATTGTAAATATCCTCACAATGCTTGCTGAAATGATACCCGTCATACTGCCGCTTCAGATGCGCACAGGCAACTTTGTACGTCTCACCGTTCGCCCAAGCCATCCGCTCGATGTCCGGACGAAGCTCGTCCAGCAACTCCCGCTCGGTGATGCCGCAAATCGCGCTGAAGTCATCCCGCATACTGATGTTCTTCAAATTATTCAACTCGCTGAAGATGCTCATCTGGCTGAACTTGCTGATTCCCGTGATAAAGAGGAAACGAAGATATTGCCCCAATCCCTTGAGGGGACTGAAAAACTTACGCAGCTCATTCCGAAGTTCCTGCTGCAAGGGGATGTTGGAATTACTGTCCAAAAGAGGAGCATCGTATTCGTCAATCAGGACAACGACCGGCAGACCGGTCTGTTCATACGCACGGCGGATCATACCTTGCAGACGGGCGGCAGGAGTCTTTTCCTCCTTTTCCGCCCCATAAACCTTTTCACAACGAAGTAAAAACAGATTCAACTGTTCCTGCAAATCGAACAGGGTGGTATATTTAGTCAGACTGAAATCAATATGGAATACCGGATACACGTTCCAATCCTTTTCCAGACGCTCCATGGCCAGCCCCTTGAACAACTCTTTTTTTCCTTGAAAGTAAGCCTCAAGGGTGGACACCAGCAAGCTTTTCCCAAACCTCCGCGGACGGCTCAGAAAATACACACTGTCCGTGTTGGCCAACCGGTAAACCAGTTCCGTCTTGTCTACATATACACAATTCCGGTTACGCAACTGCTCAAAATTCTGTATGCCTATGGGGTATCGTCTGTAATTTTCTTCCATATTCTCCATTGTTTTCTAATTCTGCTTATGGGATAGAAACAAAGATAGCTGTTATCCGACAAAACACAAAAACTTTTCATCTGTTTTTAATCAAGCTCCGACAACTTGAATGGGTGATGACACGATAAATGGCGGTCAGAAATATAAAATCATCCCCCTTTTATTGCAGATGATCAAAAAATAAATTACTTTTGTTTCACTAAAGACGAATCCATAAACAACTTAAATAACAGAACAGTATGATAGACGCAAAAACTTGCATCAACGACGCACAAGAGAAAATGGACATGGCCGTCATGTATTTGGAAGAGGCCTTGGCGCACATTCGTGCAGGAAAAGCCAGTACCCGATTGCTGGACGGTATTCGTGTGGACTCTTATGGAAGCATGGTCCCCATCAGTAATGTAGCCGCCGTGACTACTCCCGACGCACGCAGCATCGCCATCAAGCCATGGGACAAAAGCATGTTCCGCATCATCGAAAAAGCTATCATGGACTCTGACCTGGGCATCACTCCCGAAAACAACGGAGAAATTATCCGTCTGGGCATTCCGCCATTGACAGAGGAACGCCGCAAGCAACTGGCCAAACAATGTAAAGGCGAAGGAGAAACCGCAAAAGTAAGCATCCGCAACGCACGCCGTGACGCCATAGACGCACTGAAAAAGGCTGTTAAAGAGGGTATGCCCGAAGACGAGCAAAAGAATGCGGAAGCCAAACTTCAGAAAGTACACGATAAATATATCGCGAAGATTGAAGAACTGCTGGCAGAGAAAGATAAAGAAATTATGACGGTTTAATGAAAAACTAAAAATAATGAGGAACGAATAATGAAGAAGGGGCTTCTTCTTCATTATTCCTTCTTCATTTTAATTTATGAGAGGATTAGTAATAAAAAACACAGGCAGCTGGTATCTGGTCAAAGCGGAAGACGGACGTACCATCGAATGCAAAATTAAAGGGAATTTCCGTTTGAAAGGTATTCGGAGTACCAATCCTGTCGCCGTAGGAGATTATGTACAAATCATCACCAACAATGAAGGAACCGCCTTTATCTGTGAGATAGAAGACCGCAAGAACTATATCATCCGGCGTGCCTCCAACCTTTCCAAACAATCGCATATACTGGCCGCCAATCTGGACCAATGTATGCTGATCGTGACCATCAATTACCCCGAGACCTCAACTATATTCATTGACCGTTTCCTGGCCACCGCTGAAGCATACCGTGTACCCGTAAAGCTGATATTCAACAAAATAGACAGATACAACGAGGATGACACACGCTACATGGACGCCTTGATAAACCTGTACACGCACATCGGTTATCCTTGCTTCAAGGTTTCCGCCCTGAATAACACCGGTACAGACGAAGTGAAAAAAGACCTGGAAGGAAAGGTTACTTTGCTTTCCGGCAACTCAGGAGTGGGCAAGTCGACCCTGATCAATGCCATCTTGCCCGAACAGACTCTGAAAACAGGAGAAATATCCGATTATCATAACAAAGGAATGCATACCACCACCTTTTCCGAAATGTTCCCTGTCCATGACGGCGGATACCTCATCGACACGCCGGGTATCAAAGGTTTCGGAACATTCGATATGGAAGAAGAGGAAGTAGGCCATTACTTTAAAGAAATATTTGAATATTCCGCTCATTGCAAGTATGGAAACTGCACCCACAGACACGAGCCCGGATGCGCCGTACGCGATGCCGTGGAGAAACATCTCATCAGCGAGTCACGCTACACTTCTTACCTGAACATGCTGGAAGACAAGGACGAAGGCAAGTATCGCGCCGCTTATTAAAAACCACCACTGTATGAAAAAATACCTCTTGACCATTGCATTGGCTGCATTATGCGCCACCGGACTGAATGCCGCCTCTCCTAAAAAAGTGGCTCCCGAAAAGAAAGGAGTCGAAACCATCAACCGCGCCACCGCCGAAGCGCACATCGGCTTTCTGGCCTGTGACGAACTGGAAGGACGCGAAGCCGGATGGAAAGGCGGACGCATTGCAGGCAACTATATCATTTCCTGCCTGAAACAGATGGGAATCAAACCACTGGCCGGAGATTATGTACAACCCTTCGATGTATATCACGCCGAACGGCAAGTGAAAGGGAAACGCTGGCAAGTACATCCCGACTCTATTGCCGCACTGAAAAAAGTGGTACACCAAAAGCTTGCCTTACGCAATATCTTAGGCAAAATAGAAGGAAAGAACCCCAACGAGATTGTCATTATCGGCGCACATTACGACCACCTTGGCTACGACCCGTTGTTGGAAGGAGATCAGATTTATAATGGCGCGGATGATAACGCATCAGGCGTTCAAGCCGTATTACAAGTAGCCCGTGCTTTCCTTGCTACCGGCCAGCAACCGGAACGCACCGTCATCTTCGCCTTTTGGGATGGTGAGGAAAAAGGATTGCTGGGATCCCGTTATTTCGCCATGAACTATCCGGATATTAAAAAGGTAAAAGGCTACCTGAACTATGACATGATAGGACGCAACAACCGGGAAGACCGGCCCGATTATTTCGTTTACTTCTATACCGCAGCCCACCAGGCTTTTGGCGACTGGCTGAAAAAGGACATTGAAGACTACCGCTTGCAGTTATCCCCCGATTACCGTGCCTGGGATAATCCCGTGGGAGGCAGTGACAACGGTACATTTGCCAAACTGGGCATACCTATTATATGGTATCACACCGATGCCCACCCCGATTATCACCTGCCGGGGGATGAGGCACCCAAAATCAACTGGATGAAGGTAGTCGATATAACCAAAGCCTCCTTCCTGGCGATGTGGAAGCTGGCAAACGAAAAAAAATATTAAAAAAGGACGTGGCGTTTAAACTGGACGCCACGTTTTTTTATCTAACCTTACATCAACGTATTTATAAAAACCCACATAAGAAGACACATGAACAAACGAATCAAATGGAGTATCATCATATTAATCGGAGCCGGCCTGGCCGGATTAGGCATCTACCAATTTACCCCTCACGAAAATGAAGAACTGACAGCTGCCAATGCTTTACCTAAAGAAAATAAACAACGTACCCTGAAAGTGAATGCGCAAGTGATAAAACCGCATTTGCTCACAGACGAGATACTGGTCACCGGACGCCTGGTGCCCGATGAAGAAGTGAGTCTGTCTTTTGAAACATCCGGAAAGATCACTGATATCTTTTTCACAGAAGGCACATTGGTAAAGCGGGGGGAACTGCTGGCCAAAGTAAACGACCGGCAACTGCAAGCACAATTAAAACGTCTGGAAGCACAGATACCTCTGGCTGAAGACCGGGTGTTCCGCCAAAACGCCCTGCTGAAACGCGACGCGGTCAGTAAAGAAGCATACGAACAGGTAAAAACCGAACTTGCCACGCTAAACGCCGACATCGAAAATATCAAAGCCAATATCGAGATGACCGAACTCCGTGCCCCATTCGACGGCATCATCGGATTGCGGCAGGTCAGCACAGGAGCTTACGCCTCCCCCACCACCGTAGTGGCCAGACTGACCAAAGTGACTCCGCTGAAAGTAGAGTTCGCCGTTCCGGAACGTTATGCACGGGAAATAAAAAAAGGAACGAATCTGGAGTTCAAAGTAGAAGGAAAACTGGAGGCCTATCGTGCACAGGTATATGCCACCGAATCCAGTATCGATATGGAAACCCACTCATTGAACATCCGTGCCATCTACCCCAACCGTAACGGCGAATTATTGGCCGGAAGATATGCAGATATCCAATTAAAACAAAAGGAAATAGAAGACGCCATAGCGATTCCATCCGAAGCCATCGTCCCCGAAATGGGCAAGAATAAAGTATTTGTTTATCGCAGCGGAGTGGCAGAACCGGCAGATGTGGTCATCGGTCTCCGCACCGAAGCCGAAGTACAGATTGTACAAGGATTGTCTGTGGGCGACACCATCCTGACATCAGGTACACTGCAATTGCGTAAGGGAATGCCTGTAGAGATTCAGGCCATCAACTAACTACTAAAAAATACTTTTATGAATATTTCCGAACTTAGTATCCGTAGGCCTGTGCTCGCCACCGTGCTTACCATCATTATATTACTTTTCGGACTGATCGGTTACAACACATTGGGAGTCCGCGAATATCCTTCGGTGGACAATCCCATCATTTCGGTCACCTGTAGTTACTCGGGTGCCAATGCCGATGTCATCGAGAATCAGATCACCGAGCCTTTGGAACAGAACATCAACGGTATTCCGGGAATCCGGTCTTTGTCCAGTGTCAGCCAACAAGGGCAATGCCGCATCACGGTAGAATTTGAGTTATCCGTCGATTTGGAAACCGCAGCCAATGATGTGCGCGACAAGGTATCCCGTGCGCAGCGCTATCTGCCACGCGACTGTGACCCTCCCACCGTATCCAAAGCAGATGCCGATGCAGTACCTATCTTGATGGTAGCCATCCAGAGTGACAGCCGCTCCTTGCTGGAACTGAGCGAGATAGCCGACCTGACCGTGAAAGAACAACTGCAAACCATCTCGGATGTAAGTAGTGTTTCCATCTGGGGAGAAAAACGTTACTCCATGCGCCTGTGGCTCGATCCTACCAAAATGGCCGGGTATGGTATAACTCCGGTAGATGTAAGGAATGCAATCACCAGTGAAAACATAGAACTTCCCTCGGGCAGCATTGAAGGAAATACAGTAGAACTGACTCTGCGCACGATGGGACAAATGCATACGGCTAAAGAATTCAATAACATCATATTGAAAGAAGTAGGCGGCCGGGTAGTCCGTTTCAGCGATATCGGCTATGCCGAACTGGGACCGGCCGACATCAAGAGTTACATGAAAATGAACGGAGTGCCGATGGTCGGTGTGGTTGTCATTCCGCAACCGGGCGCCAATCATATCGAAATAGCCGATGCCGTGTACCGGCGCATGGAGCAAATGAAAAAGGATCTGCCCGATGATGTGAAATACAGCTACGGTTTCGACAATACCAAGTTTATCCGCGCCTCTATTGATGAAGTAAAAAGTACGGTGTATGAAGCATTCGTACTGGTTATCATCATCATTTTCCTGTTCTTGCGCGACTGGCGCGTGACACTGATTCCCTGCATCGTCATTCCGGTCTCGCTTATCGGCTCTTTCTTTGTGATGTACATAGCCGGCTTCTCCATCAATGTGCTGACCATGCTGGCGGTGGTATTGTCCGTAGGATTGGTAGTGGATGACGCCATCGTGATGACAGAGAATATCTATATCCGCATAGAACGGGGGATGCGTCCGTTCGAAGCGGGCATAGAAGGGGCGAAAGAAATTTTCTTCGCGGTTATCTCCACCACCATCACGCTGGTGGCTGTGTTCCTGCCCATTGTGTTTATGGAAGGAACCAGCGGACGTCTGTTCCGTGAGTTCAGTTTTGTCGTGGCGGGTTCGGTCATCATATCTTCCTTTGCCGCACTGACGTTCACCCCCATGCTGGCAACAAAATTATTGATAAAACGGGAAAAACAAGGTTGGTTCTATCAAAAGACGGAACCTTTCTTTGAAGGCATGAACCGGGTATATGCCCGCTCGCTGAACGCTTTTCTTAAAAGACGTATATGGGCTATCCCCATTACCGTGATGATGCTGGCTGCCATCGGGGTGCTTTGGGTTCAGATACCTGCCGAAATGGCCCCCATGGAAGACCGTTCGCAAATCAGCATCAACACCCGTGCCGCCGAAGGCGCCAGCTACGAATATATCCGCGATTATACGGAAGATATCAATCAGCTGGTAGACTCTATTGTGCCCGATGCCGCCTCCGTAACCGCACGTGTTTCCAGCGGTAGCGGAAACATACGCATCACCCTGAAGGATATCAGAGACCGTAATTATACCCAGATGGAAGTGGCCGAACGTATCTCAAAAGCCATCCGCAACAAGACGAAAGCGCGTGCCTTTGTGCAACAGCAGTCTTCTTTCGGCGGACGAAGAGGAAGTATGCCTGTACAATATGTACTGCAAGCTGTCAGTATAGAAAAACTGGAGAAGATATTGCCCGAGTTCTTGAGCAAGGTATACGATAACCCCACCTTCCAGATGGCGGATGTGGACTTGAAGTTCAGCAGTCCGGAAATGAGAGTGAATATCAACCGCGACAAAGCAGGGACGATGGGGGCAAGTGTGCGCGACATAGCCGAAACATTGCAGTACGGCCTCAGCGGACAACGCATGGGCTATTTCTACATGAACGGAAAACAATATGAGATTTTAGGGCAGATAAACCGTCAGCAGCGTAATACCCCCGCCAATATCAAATCCATTTACATACGGAGCGACAAAGGGGAAATGATTCAATTGGACAATCTGGTAGAGTTTGTAGAGTCCGTAGCTCCTCCTAAATTGTACCACTACAACCGTTTTATCTCCGCCACTGTATCTGCCGGACTGGCAGATGGAAAAACCATCGGACAAGGTTTGGAGGAGATGGACAAGATAGCTGCCCAGACCTTGGACGAGACTTTCCGCACCGCCTTGTCGGGAGACTCCAAAGATTATCGGGAAAGCTCGTCCAGCCTGATGTTTGCTTTCATCCTGGCCTTGATACTGATCTATCTGATTCTGGCGGCACAATTCGAAAGTTTCAAAGATCCGTTCATTATCATGCTGACCGTTCCGCTAGCCATTGCCGGAGCACTGATCTTTATGTATGCAGGAGGCATCACGATGAACATCTTCAGCCAGATCGGTATCATCATGCTGATAGGTCTGGTGGCGAAGAACGGTATTTTAATTGTGGAATTCGCCAATCAGAAGCAGGAGTCCGGAGATAACAAGATGCAGGCCATCCGGGAGGCGGCTTTGCAACGCTTGCGCCCCATCCTCATGACCAGCGCCTCGACAGTGCTAGGGCTGATACCGCTGGCCTTCGCCACTGGGGAAGGCGCCAACCAGCGTATCGCCATGGGTACGGCTGTTGTGGGAGGAATGTTGGTATCCACTTTCCTGACCATGTACATTGTACCGGCTATTTATAGTTATATATCTACCAACCGAAACGTTAAAACAGAAACTGTATGAAACGAATCATTATAACTTTGTGCATCTGCACGGCATGGGCGGCTTCCGCCTATGCGCAATATCCTTATACCTTGAAAAAATGCCTGGAGGAAGGGCTTGCCAACAACTATTCCATACGCATCACCAGGAATGAAGAGCAAATCAGCCACAACAATGCCACATTGGCGAATGCCGGTTATCTGCCTACGGTAGACTTGTCTGCCGGATATACGGGGACGCTGGACAACACCGATACAAAGACCCGCAGTACAGGCGCCACTGCCAGCGAGCGAAGCATCTACGACCAGACTTTAAAAGCCGGACTGGATGTGAGCTGGACGTTGTTCGACGGGTTCAATATCAGCACCACCTACAAGAAACTACAGGAACTGGAACGCCAGGGAGAGACCAACACCCGTATCACCCTGGAGGATTTCATTGCAGGACTCACAGCCGAATACTACAACTATGTACAACAGGAAATCCGCCTGAAGAACTTCCTTTATGCCGTTTCCTTATCCAAGGAACGCCTGCGCATTGTCGAAGAACGCTATCATATCGGTAACTTCTCCCGGCTGGATTATCAACAAGCCAAAGTGGACTTCAATGCAGACAGTGCGCAGTACATGAAACAACAGGAACTGGTGGTTACCTCACGCATCACCCTGAATGAGCTGATGGCCGTACAGGAAGTTAACCGCCCGCTGCGTGTCAACGACTCCATCATCACTGTCAATGACGACCTGAACTATGATGAGTTATGGGAATCCACCCTCAAGACGAATGCCAACCTGCTGAAAGCCGGTCAGAACACAACCCTCGCCCAATTGGATTACCGGCAGGTGCTATCCCGTAATTATCCTTACGTCAAACTGAATGCCGGTTATGGTTACACCTTCAATAAATATGAAACCAACGCCACCCGCCAGAGAAGCAACTGGGGACTGAACGGAGGAATCACCGTAGGCATCAATCTATGGGATGGCAACCGCCGCCGCGAGAAACGGAACGCCAGCCTGCAAATACGGAACTCCCAACTGGAAAAAGAACAGCTGGAACTCGGTTTGAAAGCGGATCTGAGCAATCTGTGGCAAGCCTACCGCAACAACCTGCGCCTGTTGAACCTGGAACGCCAGAACCTGGTCGCAGCCCGTGAGAACCACGAGATAGCCAAAGAACGTTATCTGCTCGGAGACCTCTCCGGTATTGAAATGCGTGAGGCCCAGAAAAGCCTTCTTGATGCCGAGGAACGTATCCTGTCTGCCGAATACAACACAAAAGTTTGCGAGATTTCACTGCTCCAACTCAGCGGAAGAATAACGAAATATCTCGAATAATCAGTATAGACTTTACTTATAGCTTGTAATTCAAGGCAGTTATCCGTACCTTTGCACGCAATTATCACTAAGAACGTTGTAAAAAGATATGGGATTATTTATTAAGAAACCTTTTGCCGCCTTACAGACAGAAGCCAATGAGTCCGGAAACAAGACACTGAAAAGAGTGCTGGGGCCCTGGAGTCTGATCGCATTAGGAGTAGGTGTTATTATCGGTGCCGGATTATTTTCCATCACCGGAACAGTAGCCGCAGGATATACCGGTCCTGCCATCACGTTATCTTTCGCCATAGCAGCCATCGGTTGCTGCTTTGCCGGATTGTGTTATGCTGAATTTGCTTCCATGATTCCTGTAGCGGGTAGCGCTTACACCTACTCATACGCCACCATGGGAGAACTCATAGCTTGGATTATCGGCTGGGATCTGGTGCTGGAATATACAGTTGCCGCCACCACGGTCAGTATCAGCTGGAGCAGGTATCTTGTTGTCTTTCTGGAAGGAGTGGGGATAAACATTCCCCATGCACTGGCAGCCTGTCCGTGGGACGGAGGTATCGTAAACATACCGGCCGCACTGATTGTAGTACTGATGAGCCTGTTTCTGATTCGTGGGACAGAAGGAAGTTCCATTTTCAACGGGTTCATCGTATTCCTGAAAGTGGCAGTGATTCTTATTTTCGTTGTATTAGGATGGAAATACATCAATGCCGAGAACTATGTTCCCTATATTCCTGCCAATACCGGTACTTTGGGCGAATTCGGTTTATCGGGTGTGCTGCGCGGAGCAGCCATTGTGTTCTTCGCTTTCCTTGGCTTCGATGCCGTAAGTACCGCTGCTCAGGAAACAAAGAATCCGAAACGGGATATGCCTGTCGGGATTCTGGGTTCATTACTGATATGCACCATCCTCTATATGGTCTTTGCCTACGTCATGACAGGAGTGGCACACTACTCCGAGTTTGCCGGCCAGCAAGGCATTGCGCCTGTCGCTGTTGCCATTGACCACATGGGACATGCAGATGCCTCCGGAATGATTCATCCGGATTATCCATGGCTGAACCGGGCTATCGTACTGGCTATTTTATTCGGTTACTGCTCGGTTATTATGGTAACTTTGTTGGGACAGAGCCGTGTATTCCTCAGCATGAGCCGTGATGGTCTGTTACCTCCTTTCTTTTCAAAAATTCATGAGAAATATCGCACACCGGCACATAGCAATTTATTATTCATGGTCGTTGTAGGAGGACTGGCAGCGTTTGTTCCGGCACGTGTGGCGGGAGAAATGACCAGCATAGGTACCTTATTCGCCTTCACATTGGTCTGCGCGGCCGTATTGATCGTGCGTAAGAGCATGCCTGACGTACATCGTGCCTTTAAAACTCCTTTTGTTCCTGTAGTACCGATTCTGGGCATTCTGACCTGCCTCTGCATGATGCTTTTCCTTCCGGCTGACACCTGGATCCGATTGGTGTTGTGGATGCTGATAGGTCTGGATGTGTATGCCTGCTATGGAGTAAAACACAGCAAGCTGGAGCATCATGTAAAACGACGCAAGGGACTCACTATACTGAATATGACAGGAATCGCCCTGTCTGTACTTTCTGTTATTACCGGACTGTGGCACCAACAGACTGTAGGCTGGGAGGAAGACAAGACCTTGCTCGTCATTTCGTTTGTCTTTGCATTCACGCATTGCGCGTTCTATATGGTACGCATCTGGAAACAGACATCCGAAAAGAAGAAATAAGCGTTTTTCACACGCTATCCGCTTCCATAACTTTCATTCACTGTAAGGGTAGATTCAACCCAGCCCTACAGTGAATAAAGTTATTACAATTTCACACCCGTCAGTATTAAGCCTATAGTCAAGCCTTATGACCTATAAGAGGCTTAAGTTATATCCACCGTAGAAAAATAGTTAAAAGACTTCTTCAAAAATGTTTTTAGCTACTGCCACAGCATTTCCTTCAGGAGTTGAGGAATGGGATTCAGTTTCCTTGGTCCATGCTTCTTCCAAGGCATAAAAATCAATTTCCTCCGGTTGTTTTCCATCCAAGACACCAGCCAAATAATCAAAATAAGCCTTCCATCGCATAAAATAGAAGTCTTTCAACATACCATTCCATTCTTTATGCGCATAATCACGAAGTCCGCCTTGATCTGCCGCTACACGATTTCCCCACGTAGTAATCTGAACACGCGCATTCCATTCGTATAATGCTTTTTCTTCCGAAGTCTGCCCCAATGAACGTGCCGCCTCAATCCAAGTCCCTACCCTGAATTCCTTCCGCGTAGCCAATAACTGGTCTTGCAGCAAAATCAAATGTAAAAAACGTTGTGAAGACAACTCAAACATCGTTTTATCTCCTGCTCGGAATGAAGCCGTCACCACTTTCTGCATCAGGCGTCCCTTCTCGGCCAATGCCTGCCGGAGAACATCCACCAAGTCGAACTCAAAGTTATTGTTTCCTTGATACTTATCAGCCACAGAAACCATCAAGCGGGCAGCTTCTATCACCTCCTGCGGATCATAATATTCTTTCATCTCCGACCAGCTGGAGACTTGATATACATCCAACCCCGGACGAGCACAAAATACAGACTCATGCGTCCCCTGCTGTATCTTCTCCTTGGGACTATTATAAATGCCATCACCTAATAATTTCCAGACTTGCCGCAAAGTCTCATCCTCCACCCCATAACGGGCAAATACATATCCTTCCAACCACTCATCACGAGTAAACCGGTGCTCACGCCATGGCAACTCCATCACCAGCTCATACATGACCGGATTGTTCTCAATGCCTTCCGGAGTCATCCCTACTCCACGCAACGTCCTTCCGGCATGAGCATCTGCTTTCGCGTCATAAAAGCCATCAATCAGCGCGTCCATTTTACCATGAAGCCCAATGTTACCACCAAAATTCAACAACATGCAGTACACCCACTCATGCTGCCCGTATCCTCCTTTGCGGCACCACTCTGACGCCGGATCCCCCCATTGCGGACGGCATTCGCTATGCAAGTCCAAGACCAGCAAGTCTCCTGCTTCCAGATGCTCTATCATCGGAGTACGAGGATTGTCCTGCCATGCCTGAGCCACCCACACAGCATCCGGGTTCGTCTTTTTCATCGCTTTCATGATGGCCTTACCGGCTGCATCCAGATTTACCCCCCGGGTACTTCCGCCTTCATGAAAAGGATCAATGGCGTAAAATCCAGCTTTTCCATACAATTTTGTCAATTCGTTATAATACAAAGCTGAGATTTCTTCAAAGCGTTCATCCTCCGGCTGTAAAAAGGCGGGACGACGATAGCTGCACCAGAGTCCGGGATCAGCAACGTCCAGCCCTAATTTTTCCTTTGCATTATGAGGAACCATGCCGCAATATCCCGGTAACACAGGTTCAATGCCATATTCACGCATTCTTTTTACGATCTTCTTCTGAAGTTTCTCCTGACGAATGTACCAACTCTCAGGATCAGGTCCTCCCCACCCTTCCAGATTATTCATCAACCACCAGGCAGTAAACCCCGGTCCGGCTACAAATTCATTAATTTCATCCTTCGTATATCCTAGTTTCAGAAGTACATTTCTCCAGACCGATTCAGCACCCGTCAATGCCAGGGAGAGATTGACGCCATGAAGCGCCATCCAGTCTATCTCCTTTTCCCAACGATCCCAGTCCCAAAAAGCCATGGAATAAGAGAAAGTACAATAATTCAGATCATAACGATAGGGCAGATTCGTTTCATGCCGTTCCTTTTTAGTCACAGGAGGCAAAACAGCAGGCAGTTTTGCAGTCATTCCATTCCAAGAAAGATGTATGCCTGCATAATATTTCAAATACCAATTCAATCCGGTAGCAATATTTACATAGTCATTACCCCGGATAACCACTTTATCACCCCGCTGATCGAGTTCAAAAAAATCGATACCCGATTTCTGACGTTCAATTATAAATTTGGAAGAAGCTCCTTTATCAATGCGCTCTAACAATCCTGTGACAGGAGAAGAGAATAAGTTGCTTGCCACCCACAACAGCACAAACAACAATCGTAGTTTTTTCATCATATTATTAAGGTAACGGATAACACCGGTTAAACAGAACAGCCTCCCCCCTTTCAAGAGGGGAGGGAGGCTGCATCAGTATGATTGCGAGACAATTTAATTATTTGCAATTTCCCAGACAACGAGGCTTCAACTGCTTGAAGAAGTCATTGCCTTTATCATCCACCAGAATGAATGCCGGGAAATCCTCCACTTCAATTTTCCAGATAGCCTCCATACCCAATTCAGGATATTCCACACACTCAATGCTCTTGATATTGTTCTGGGCAAGGATAGCAGCCGGGCCACCGATAGAACCCAGGTAGAATCCGCCATACTTCTTACAAGCATCCGTTACCTGCTGGCTACGGTTACCTTTTGCCAGCATAATCATGCTGCCGCCATGTGACTGGAACAAATCCACATACGGATCCATACGTCCTGCGGTAGTGGGACCCATAGAACCACAGGCCATACCTTCCGGAGTCTTTGCCGGACCGGCGTAATAGATAGGATGATCTTTGATATACTGCGGCAAATCTTCGCCACGGTCCAAACGTTCTTTCAATTTAGCATGAGCGATATCGCGGCCTACAATAATGGTTCCATTCAATGACAGACGGGTTGCCACCGGATACTTGGTCAGTTCTTTCAGGATATCCGCCATCGGCTGGTTCAAATCAATCTTAACCACATCGCCTTCACCTGCTTCACGAAGTGCTGCCGGAATCAGCTCACCCGGTTTATCATCCATCTTTTCAATCCAGATACCGTCTTTATTGATCTTACATTTTATATTACGGTCAGCCGAGCAGGAAACGCCCAGACCGATAGGACAAGAAGCACCGTGACGGGGCAAACGGATAATACGGACATCGTGAGCCATATACTTACCACCGAACTGTGCACCCAAACCAATCTTATAAGCTTCTTCCAATACTTGTTTTTCCAGTTCCACATCGCGGAAAGCACGTCCGTACTCATTACCGGTAGTGGGCAGCTCGTCGTAATAGTGAGTGGAAGCCAACTTGACTGTCAGCAAATTCTTCTCTGCCGATGTACCACCGATGACGAATGCGATATGATAAGGAGGACAAGCAGCCGTGCCCAAAGTCTTCATTTTCTCAACCAGGAAAGGAACCAATGTAGCCGGATTCAACACCGCTTTGGTTTCCTGATATAAATAAGTCTTGTTCGCCGATCCGCCACCTTTTGTTACGCAAAGGAACTTGTATTCCATCCCTTCGGTAGCTTCCAGATCAATCTGTGCAGGCAAGTTACATTTAGTGTTCACCTCATCATACATATTCAAGGGAGCATTCTGAGAATAACGAAGATTTTCTTCTGTATAAGTTTTGTAAACCCCCAGAGAAAGAGCTTCTTCATCACAGTAACCGGTCCATACCTGCTGGCCCTTTTCGCCATGAATGATAGCAGTACCTGTGTCTTGACAAAGAGGCAATTTGCCCTTAGCGGAAACTTCTGCATTACGCAAGAAAGTCAATGCTACATATTTGTCGTTATCACTTGCCTCGGGATCACTCAGAATCTTAGCAACCTGTTCATTGTGTGAACGGCGAAGCAAGAAAGAAACATCACGGAAGGCAGCGTTAGCCATAGCAGTCAACCCTTCTTTTTCAATCTTCAAAATAGGTTTTCCTTCAAACTCACTTACTGACACATAGTCTTTAGTCAGCAAATAATACTCGGTTTTATCAGGTCCCAATGGGAACATGTGCTGATAGTGGAACGGAGGTGTTGCCATATTGATACTTATTTTAGTTAAAAGTTATTAGTGTGACAAAGGTAGTAACTATTATCGAAATTTTTCCTTAATTAGCGTGAAAACTTTCAAGGAATGTCCTTACCTTTGCCAACTCATTCAAACAAGATCACATTATACATGAAAAAATTAGGCAAATTATTAGTTATTACTTCATTACTCTTATGCTTTTTCATCTCCGGAGGGTGGGCACAGCGCCAGGCGAAAAACCAACCGGACAGTATTGAACTCAAGCTGAAAGAAATCTACACGAAACGGGAAGTCATGATTCCCATGCGTGACGGGGTAAAGCTTTACACCGCAGTTTATGAACCCAAGGACAACAGCAGGCAGCATCCCATTCTAATGCACCGCAGCCCTTACTCCTGCTCTCCATACGGAGAAGGGTTCGACCGCCATTTCAGAACCAATCTGAAAAACTACATAGACCACCGGTACATCATCGTCTTCCAAGATGTACGCGGACGTTATAAAAGTGAAGGGACATTTGTACAAGTACGCCCCCTCAACAAAAACAAGAAGGGCAGGAAAGATAAAAAGAACATAGACGAGGCAACAGATACCTACGACACCATAGAGTGGTTGATCCACCACACATATAATAATGGGAATGTAGGAACATGGGGAATCAGCTACGATGGTTTCTATGCCACCATGACCGCCTCCTCCAATCATCCGGCACTGAAAGCCGTCTCTCCGCAAGCTCCCGTCACCGACTGGTTCCGCGGAGACGACCGCCATCACAACGGAGCCTTCACCCTGTTGCAAACCACCAATTTCCTTCCCAGACTGGAAGGACGCCACATAGGAAAAGGAGTGATGAACCAAATTGTAAAGAACGATGTCTATACCGACTTTCTGGCACTTGGTACCTTTAAGAATGTGGACGACTTGGTACGCGACACCACACAGACATTATGGAACGACATCAAGAATCATCCTGATTTTGATGAGTTCTGGAAAGAGCGCGACGCACGCACCTCCTGTTATAACCTGAAGCCCGCCATGCTGGTGGTAGGCGGACTGTATGACTCCGAAGACTGCTACGGAGCCTGGAATCTTTATAAAGCCATCAAAGAGCAATCACCGGAAACAGATTTATACCTGACATTCGGCCCCTGGTGGCATGGAGCATGGACGGTACGCGGATTTCAAGGTTTCGGCAATCTGTATTTCGGCAAAAGCACTTCGGCTTATTACATGGACGAAATAGAATATCCTTTTTTCCGATACTTCCTGGAAGGGAAGGGAGAAAAGCCCAAGCATAAAGTAAATGTATTCCATACAGGTGAGAACGAATGGAAAGCCTACGACGAATGGCCGGTACAGAAGACTGCCGGCATACCTTATTATATACATGAGAACGGACGGATATCCACACAAGCTCCGACAGAACAAGCGTCTTATTCAGCATATATTTCAGATATGTCACGTCCGGTACCCTATACGGCAAATCCTACCACTTACCGGACAAAAGAATTCATGGTAGACGACCAACGCTTTGCGGCTTCACGTCCCGATGTCATCACTTTCATGACGGAGCCGCTAGGTGATACATTGACACTGGCCGGCCCTATAGAAGTGGAGTTAATGACCGCCATCAGCAGTACCGACGCTGACTTTATGGTGAAAGTGATTGATGTATATCCCGAAAAATTTGAATATCCTCAAGCGGCACGCAGCTATTTAAAGAGTAATTATCCAATGAGCGGCTACCAGCTGATGGTCCGCGGCGAATTATTCAGAGGACGTTTCCGCGAAGGATTCGATTGTCCGTTGCCTTTCAAACCCGAAGAAATAACGCCGGTCAATTATACACTGTACGATGTGGCGCATACATTCCTGCCGGGACACAGACTGATGATTCAAATTCAAAGTTCCTGGTTCCCCATTATTGACCGCAACCCACAGAAATTTATCGACACCTATCATTGTACGGTAGAAGATTTTGTGATGAAACAGATGATCAAGATTTATCACCAGCAGGGAGCTGCAAGCAGAGTGATACTGCCTGTAGTGAAGAAATAAAAAAAGGAGTGTCCAAGCACTCCAATACCATCCAATAGAAAGAGCCGTATCATTGTTCCAGCATTCATACGGCTCTTTTTATAGGTAGCTACCATCACTTTTCCAAGCGTTCATCTTAGTCCGGACACACGCTCATCGAAAGTATCATATAGAAGCAATCCGTTCTATCAACTCATTACCTAATGCTGTTTTCACTTCGATATGCTGCAACACCGCCGTCACAAACGGATTACTTTCAAACACGCCGCGCACCTGTTCAAAATCCTGCTCCATCTCCTCGCGTGATCCGTCCGCACCGAATCCCGTCATGGCAGACAAAGAAAACTCCTTCTTCGCATCGGCATAGACCATTTTATCCAGTCCTACAACTGCCTCCTGCCACTTCTTCACAATAGCAATAACATCCTTCGCTGTAATTTCATCGGGACGCAGCTGATAGAACTCGAGCATCTTCCCATACGCCCATGTCCACTCGTATGTATAGTAATTACGATGCATCTCGACAAAGCGGTCATGAATCTGATCCACATTGGTCAGCATACCGCATTCTATATCCGCCATCAACTGCTCTATCTCACTTTTAGGAGCGATCAATCCGGAAATATCCACCCATTCCCCTGTCCCTGTCTCTGTATCAGGCATCAACCGGGCGCGGATTTCCTCATCACTTTTAAAGCGGACCTCCTCCAGACGCTTGATCAATGAATTGCCCAAGAATTTATGAATAGCCGTTTCATAAAAACGAATGCCGTTATTTAAAGAAGAGTTCTTGATTTTCGCACTTTGATAAGAGTAAGTTTCCGAGGTCTCGCCGGAAACTTTGCGCAATTCCTTCAAGATGTTTCGTCCCTTCATCATTTTCTGAATAGTATAGGGACTCAACAGGTTATAATTTATCTGATCCAGACGGTTCGGGTCTTTACGCTTGTCACGTTTCGGCCACTTCTGGGCATCACGGATCGTACCTACACTCCGCAAATTCACCCCCGGCACCAGGTAAGTGGTGTTCTGCTGCTCTATCAGATAAGAAAAAGGCAGGTTGGAAGTATCGGCATGATTCACATGGCGCCCCATGACCAAAGAGAATGCGCCCACACGTGCAGGCCATAAAATATAAGAATCAGACGTAGTCTTCGCCCCACGTTCCATAGCCCCCTGATGAATAGGCCCCAACTTATACATGTGGTTGCTTTGATTAGAGCCGGACCCCGCATTCATGAAAGAGAACATGCCGGCAATCAGCAAAGTCGATTTATGATGAGTCACCGTAAAGGGTCCGGCAAAAATGGCACATGCCTCACCGTTCTCTTCCTGACAATTACTGAAGAACAAAGAATCGGATGCGGAATAGTTATGTCCCAGGTGACATGCCTGGCTGATAAAGCAACGGGTCAGCATGGTTCCATCCTCCACGCTGGAACCGCTTGATATAATAAAATCATCACATACCACTCCGTAACCGATATGAACAGGCGCCTGTTCATTACTGTTCAGACTGCCGTTTTTCAATCGTCCCGCCCCTTCTATCTTACAATAATCGCCTATCCGTACATTCTTTATATATCCCGCGTCAACAATGGTGACATGGTGACCGATAGTGCCTGTATCCGAAGCATTCTCCTCGGCATACCGGTCAATGATGGCTTTCATCCGGCAAATCAATTCAGGACGGTGACGGTACAATGCCAGAATATAGGCCTGATGCGCCGACAGACGGTCATGGATAGGCACTTCACGCCCACCCGTTTCATTCAGCACAGCCACTTCCACCCCGTTGCCGAACCTGCTCCGGCCATCTACCAGAATGATATCCACATTCTCTATAAATGTATAATCTCCGATTATATAGTTGGCTATATAGTTCTTTATGTTCTCAATGCAGCAATTATCGCCCACCGTTACATTATGCAAGGTGGCATGATACAATCCGGAATGCTTGCACATACCACCCGCCAACGTAAACTCGTCTTCAAAGACTCCCAATCTGACCTTCCCTGAAAAACGGGTATGGTAAATATAGTCTGTCTTAAAATTCTCTACCACTTCAATGTCGGCCCAGTTTACAGCCGTACATGATTTCTCTTTTAATTGTTGTATTTCTTCTTGTGTAAGCGAACGATAAGTTTTCATCTTCTATATGTATTTATTCTTCATCGTATGTTTGATAAAGAAAATCGTTATAAGGATACTTCTGTACGTGAAGCTCGCGCACCTTATTGTATATAATGGTCTTCAATTCGTCCATGTTTATCTTCTCTCTGGCAGAAATGAAGATACAATTATCATTCAATTTTGCCATCCATGTCCTCATCAGTTCTTCCAAGGTAGTGTTTTCCTTGGTTTTAGGAGTCAGATCATCCTCCGCTTTCTCTATATAGGTGTAGGCATCTATCTTGTTGAAAACAATCATGGTAGGTTTTCCACCCGCCCCCAAATCAGCAACCGTTTTATCGACCACCGAAATTTGTTCCTCAAAATCCGGATGAGAGATATCCACTACATGAATCAGCAAGTCCGCCTCACGCACTTCGTCCAAAGTCGATTTAAAGGAATCGACCAGATCCGTCGGCAATTTACGGATAAATCCTACGGTATCGGTAAGCAGAAACGGCAGATTCTCAATGATCACCTTGCGTACCGTGGTATCCAATGTGGCAAAAAGCTTGTTTTCAGCAAAGACCTCGCTCTTTGAAAGCAAATTCATCAAGGTAGATTTTCCCACGTTGGTATATCCCACCAAAGCCACACGTATCATACGCCCGCGGTTCTTACGCTGAGTGGATTTCTGCTTGTCAATTTCGGCCAACCGCTCTTTCAGCAATGACATGCGGTTCAAAATGATACGGCGGTCCATTTCCAGCTGCGTTTCTCCCGGGCCACGTAATCCCACGGAACCTTTACCTCCACCGGCACCGGATCCACCTCCCTGGCGTTCCAAGTGAGTCCACAAGCGTTGCAAACGAGGTAGCATATACTTGTATTGGGCCAACTCCACCTGGGTTTTAGCATTTGCCGTTTGAGCCCGCATGGCAAAAATATCCAGAATCAGCGAAGTACGATCCAAGATCTTCACTTTCAGCTCCGCTTCTATATTACGTATCTGCTTGGCAGAAAGCTCGTCATCAAAGATCACCATTCCGACTTCACGTTCATTTTCCTCTTCCTGATGAATATATTCCTTGATTTCTTCCAATTTTCCCTTGCCGACATAAGTCACGGAATGGGCAGCAGGCAGTTTCTGAGTAAACCTTTTCACCACTGTCGCCCCGGCCGTTTCGGCCAAGAACTCCAACTCATCCAAATACTCCTTGGTCTTGCGCTCATCTTGTGTCTGGGTAACCAGACCAACCAAGATGGCAGTTTCAACCTGTGCTTCAGAAATTACAAATTCTTTCATTTATCTATCAATCTAACTAAGTTCGCGACAAATATAACAAAAAAAGAGGATGAACGTTGAACGTCATCCTCTCTTTTTTATTCACAATCACATGACAAGCTTTCCAATTCCTCGATTCATGTCATACAATACATACGGTGACATAGAAAGCCCGGAAAGATTAATCAATGTCTTCCACCGGACTCGGAGTCGGAGCAACCGGATTGTTATCGTCTTCATCCAAAGCAGGATTTGCCTGAATTTCAGCTTCAGGGATACGCCACAAAAGCAGATTATCTCCCGCAGGGATATTAAAGATCATAGTCTCATTGGGATAACCGGCGCCACGGCGGTCAATTCCCTTGTTCAGACGCATGAAGTCAAACCATATCAAGCCTTCCCCCCAGAACTCGATTCTTCTCTGTCTCAAGATTTCCTCTTGAATGTCAGTAGCGGGAACTTTATATTCAGGGTCGCGGTATGTCCGGATGAAGTTTTCCAGAGCGGCTGTGTTTCCGGTAGCCATCGCTTCACCTTCGGCCTTGATCAAATACATTTCCTCCACACGCATCAATATGACGTCGTTTGCATTGTTGTCGCTTCCTAAATTGGCATCACTATATCCGCCGTAAGGAGAGAATTTACAACTTGTCAGAGGAACATACTTATAGTCCTTCAAGAATTTCTGGTATGCCGGAGTCAGTGCCGGATTATCTCCTTTTTCGTTTGACCACCATGCCTTGCGCGCATCCGAATCAGGAATCGTTTTGTACAACTTCTTATTGATTTGATGTCCGCCACTGTACCAGCAATATCCATAATTAAATGTACCGTTGTGAGAGATCCAGTTGATGATACCTGAGCTTACCACATCGTCTGTTTCAGCTATCTCAATACCCCACATCCAGTTCGACTCATTCAATGACCAGAAAGCGGGACGTCCTACCTTGTCCAGTGCAGCAGGCACAGCATCGGTAGTCTGAATGGCTTTGGTCGCATCGGCAGCGGCTTCCGCATAATTGTGCATAGCCAGATTCATACGCGCACGCAGTCCGTAGGCTGTACCCAGGTTGATGTAACGGCGGCTCTTTTGGACACCGGATTTCTCAAGCAGTTCAATGGCTTTTGTCAAGTCATTATTAATCTGCTGGTAAACCGCCTCCACAGTAGCACGGGGAGCGCCATTCAGCACAGCGTCATTGGAGTTTTCATTGGTAATGATCGGCACACAAAGTGCTGATTCATGTCCTTTATAATTGAACTGGTACAATTGGGCAAGTGTCAAATAGCTAAAGGCACGTCCCGCCAGTCCCTGAGCCAGGAAATACTGGGCTTGCGCCTCATCGGTATCCGCACTGATGGTGGCAATGACATTGTTGGCATTGAAAATAATCTGGTACATATCATTCCATACCATCTGCGCCTCATAACTGGTGTAGGTACGGTCGGAAAAATCCATGCTGCTTCCTGCCCAGTTATACCCGTTATCTTCCATAACCACATCTTGCCCGTTAGCATCAGTCAGCATCATAACCGTGGGATATCCAAGGTCATTATGACGCAACACATCACCAAATGTCGTATAGTTAGGAGCATATACACTGAATTGCGCAAAAATGGCAGTCACACCCGCTTCCGCTCTTTCAGGAAGTGATTCGGCCACTTCTTCTTTTTGTCCTGAAGTAACAGTACCGCCTGACGGCATGGTATCCAAGTCTTCACAGCCGGCAAAAGCCAATGAAGAGGCAAGAGCCAATGTAAATAAGTATTTTGTTTTCATCTTTTTTCTATTTTACAATTAATTAAAAGCTTAAGCTGATACCTCCCGAAAGGGTACGGATAGCAGTATAAGTGGCAGTTGAGGCAGAAGTGAAGCCTTGGCGGGGGTCAAGTCCCTTACGGGCTGTCAGCATACCCAGGTTGTCTCCGCTGAAGTAAACGCGCACCTTGCTCAATCCCATTTTGTTTACAATATGTCTGGGCAGAGTATAACCCACTGTAATGTTATTGATAGCCAGATAGTCAGAACTTACCATAAAACGGGTAGAAGTACTGTTGGCGTATTTATCCGACGCACTCATACGAGGAACATCCGTATTGCGGTTTTCAGGAGTCCATGCGTCACGGATATCAGTGTGCCAGTTTCGTCCGGCGCTGCTTGTATATCCATTGTGCATCAACATCTGATATCCATAGTCTCTGATCTCACCGCCCAACTGATAGGCCAGCTGGATAGAGGCGTCAAAGCCAAATGCATTTACACTGGTACCCAAACCTCCATATACATCAGGCAGCAAATCGCCTGTAGTCACTTTGTATTTGTTGGCGATGTTCAAGTCTTCTGTCTTGATACGGTTTCCGTCCTCATCTTTCGCCCAGTATTGAGCGACACCGTTTTCAGGATTGACACCCGCCCATTCCGGCAAGTACAAACGATACATAGACTCTCCTTCTTCATAAATACGAGTGCCGTCAATCAAGCGGCCGTTCAGGTCGGGATGCAACTCGTTAATCTTATTCTTTACAGAAGTAGCGTTCAGATTCACATTCCATGTGATATTCTTACGGTTGATGATATCATAGTTCAAATCAATCTCGATACCCGAGTTAGTCATTGAGCCGATGTTCATCGGGATTTGAGTATATCCCATACTGCCGGCTACCGGCTTGTAATAAAGCATATCGCTGGATTTACGTCCAAAGTATTCAATGGTACCACTCAGACTATTGCCGAACAAGGCAAAATCCACACCGATATTATAAGAGGTGGAAGTTTCCCAAGACAAATCGGGATTACCTTTATAGTACAATGTACCGTCAGCCCATCCGGAATCAGAACCGGTAATTGTAAACTGGTCTTGCCAAGCGTAGTTATTGCCGATGGCGTCATTACCCTGCTGGCCGAAAGAAGCTTTCAGCTTCAACATATTCACCCATTCGAATTTATTCATGAATTCCTCCTTGGTCAACATCCAGGCAGCACTGGCCGACCAGAAGTTACCCCATCTGTTTTCGGGAGCAAAACGTGAAGAGCCGTCACGACGGAAGGAGACATTGGCAATATACTTGTCGTCATAGCTATAGTTCACACGTCCAATATAGCCGATGCTGGCACGCTCGTGACCATAACCGCCACCATTTTTCTGTTTGGCCGCATTATCGACAAAGAAATCCTCTGGATTATATAAGTAACTACCCGATGCGCTTACACGTTCATATTTATAAGTATATCCGTCATAGATGGCAGACAAGTCAAAATGATGATGTTCTTTCAATGTGAACTGATAATTTGCCGAATACTGCTGGTTGAATCCGGAGGTGCGTTCCTGTCTTTGAGTGACCGCTCCACCCATGGAAGCAAACTGGCCCATATAAGCATTCTGCAAAGCGTGATAACGCGTGTTGTCAATGGAGAAACCATAACGAGCGGCCAGGGTCAAACCTGCCAGCGGAGTGATTTCGGCATACCAGTTGGCATTCAAAATATCCATCAAGTATTCAGTCTTATCATAAGCCAACTGTCCGGCCGGATTGGAAATAGACATGAACGAACGGTCACGGCCCGCATCTTTCACTGTACCGTAGTCAAACACCTGCCGACCTTTGTTTGTCATTATATTCCCTTGAGCGTCACGTACATACATCGGATAAACAGGAGCGATCCAGTTTGCCATCATAAAAGCATTACCAGATGAAGCACTGGCAGTCTGATCACCCGGATAGAAACTTTTAGAATAGTTGAAGCTTGCGTTCACTCCCACTTTCAACCATTTATTCACTTGATAATCATCTCTCACACGTCCGGAAGTACGTTCAAATCCTGAACCGGAAACCAGTCCGCCATCGTCCAGATAGCCCAGTGACACATAAAAGTTATTGCGGTCTGTACTTCCCGAAACAGACAAGTTATATTCCTGACGCAAGGTAGGATTGAACATAATATCCGACCAGTTGTCAGGTGTAAAATAGTGTTTTCCATCATTGTAGCCCAATGTTGCATTCGGGTTCAGTCTGCCATCCATCCCAATCAGAGACTGACCTTCGGGCAATGTGTAAATCTGATATCCGTTACCACCATTTGTTTTGGTAGTAATGGCACTGTTGGCATACGCATTAGCCTTTGCTGCATCATAATTCAAATTATACAGACCCGTGTTATAAATAGCGCTATATTCTCTTTCCAGATACTCTTGCGCGCTTTCTAATACATCATAGTTTTTAACGGCACGGCTGTTTGAGCCCCATTTTGCGTCAAAATTAACCGTTGCCTTACCCATCTTACCTTTTTTGGTAGTTACCATAATGATACCATTGGCACCACGCGCACCATAAAGGGCGGTAGAAGCCGCATCTTTCAATACAGTAATAGACTCAATATCAGCTGTATTGATAGAAGAGAGGTCTCCGTCAAAAGGTATACCGTCCACTACGTACAAGGGATCTGTGCCTGCGTTGATAGAACCGATACCACGGATACGAACCGTTGCAGATGTACCCGGCTGCCCATTAGAACTTTGCACCTGTACACCGGCAACAGCACCAGACAAAGCTTGAGATACATTAGATACCTGACGTTGTTCTATTTTATCGGCTTTCATCACACCTGCCGAACCGGTAAAAGTTCCTTTTTTAGATGTTCCATATGCAGTCACCACTACTTCATCAAGTATTTCTGTGTCAGACTTCAACACCACGCTCACATTCGCTTTAATGCCCACCTCTTGGCTTGTCATTCCGATAAATGAAATCACCAAAGTCTTTGCGGAACTA